>Ga0308171_1000095_pt1 | contig 274674 bp, 267 predicted proteins | sample PhyGR1_FD_202135 | JGI IMG/M metagenome (GOLD analysis project Ga0308171, IMG submission 202135) | Phyllosphere microbial communities from UC Gill Tract Community Farm, Albany, California, United States - DLSLSG.R1 | ecosystem: Host-associated > Plants > Phyllosphere > Unclassified | place...
CACCACCGCCGCCGCCACCACCAGAGCCGGAAAAGCCGCCTCCTGAGAAACTCGATGATGACGACTGCGGAATTGTTGCCGAAATAGTTGACGCCACGGAGGACGAGAACGCACCGATCCAGTCGCTTGGGCCTTTCACGCGACCATAGTACCAGCCTGGCACATAGGTTCCGGCATCCTCTGTCGCTTTTGAAAACCACCTCTCGAAAGCCTCGGTCCAGGGTTCCTCGACATTGAGCGCCACAGCATAGGGCAGCAGCGTTTCGAAATGCTGCGGCGACATTGTCGGCACCCCTTGCATGTTCATGCGGTCTTTTTCCGCCACCCGCAGATAGAGACGCAGACCTTCGATCTCATCCATGACTTTGCGACCGAGCGGCGTCGGAGCGCCCATCAATGAGAAGAAGAGCAGGTTGACCAGAACGATAAGACCGGCGGCCCCAAGGCCAATCGAGTTTGGCTCGTGAGTGATCTCGAACCAGATGGCGCCGATGACGTAGCCGCCGAATGCAACGATCCCGTATGCTACCAGCGATAACAGCGCAATCCCGCTGAGCTTGTTCTTGAGCGATGCCTTTGGGTGTAGGAGTTCCCCTATTGAAATCGTCAATAGCGCGATGGTTACCGGCACAAATCCGTATGCTATGAGCATGAACTCCCACATGTCCTCTTTGTATCGAGAGAAATACACCGTTCCAATTACGAAGGCCGCGCTGACTAGGAAGCCAACCACGCTGTAGATGGCGTTACTCTTGAAGTACCTGTCTCGGTGTTCCTTTTCGACAGCAGCAAAAAAACGCTCTCCCATTTTCTCAACGGTCTTACCGTTATCCTCACCGATGATGAAGCGATGACCGGGTGGCCCTATGGTCGTGAGCAGTGTTTTCTGGCCGACAGGCAGGCTGTCGTCCATTTGCTTGTGAGTGCGATGCATAATGATGGCGTCGTCCAGATTCTCGATCTCGACATAGCCTTTGACGGCAAGATCGAGCGCGCTGGCGGAAACGGCCGTCCAGCCATCTTCTTCAAAACCCTGATGGTCGATATAGTTCATCAGCCCGGGTGAGATACCCTCAGGCGGGTCCCAGCGCGGCACGACGATCCCCGCGGCAGGATCTCGGCCAACCGCGTGCCACGCCTTGAAGTAATAGGCCAGTACGACCAGCAGACCGACGCATCCGATGATCATCGTCTTATGATCGCGCATCCACCATTCACGCTGTAGCACAGTGGACAGTGTATCAAGCACACCCTTCGGCAGCTTTACCGCCACCGTCATGCCTTCGCCCTTGCTGAAGGGGCGGGTCGATATGAACGAGATCCTGTTGCCTTTGGTGAAAGCGTGCGCGTCCTTGCCCACGGCGCCAGGCGGGCCGGTGAAAAATGCGGTCTCGCTCGGACTTGTGCCTTCCGGCAACAGGATGGTGGCAGAAACATCCCGCATCGGAAATTCCCAGCCATTGCCTGTCACGTTCCAGGTCAATTCGTCATAGGTATCGAAGTGGCGGATTTGTCTGTCCGTCGTGTAAGTGATCTGGAAGATGTGATCGCCCTTCGTCAGTACGCGATCGGCGTCGCCGACATAGATGCGAATACCGCCATCGATCCATTTCGTATCCCAATATTCCACAGCACCGTCACGCTTCACCGAAACGATGTTGAACCCCACCTTGGTGAGCTTACCGTCACCATCCAAGGTGTAGAGCGGGAAATCCCGATAGATACCGTGCTTGATGCGATCCCCTTCCGCCCGGGCCTTGATGGTTTCGGTCACGGTCAGTTCGCCGTTTTTGGCGATGGTGATTGTGGAATCGTAGGAGAGGATGAATTCCTCGGCGGAGGCCGGCAGCGCCGTGGTGAGAAAGAAAAACAGCGCAAGAAATCTGGCAAAAGTGGTCGTCACGTAAAGTCGTCTCCAGATGTCCGGCTGTCGTCAAGTCGTATAGAAAAGGTGGATGGCGCCAGGCTTTCTCAGCGTCCGGGGCAGTTCGTGCCCATGAGAATGCTGCCACGAATACGGCATGTCGAGGCCTTGGCGTCTTACCAGCCGCCCCCACCACCGCCGCCACCGCCAGAGCCGGAAGACCCGCCGCCACCTGAAAAGCTCGATGACGAGGAGCTGGGCGGTGCCGGAATGGTCGAGGCAATCGTGGAGGCCATGGAGGAGGAAAATCCGCCGATCCTGTCGCCAAAGCTGTTGTAGTTGCCGTTATACCAGGTCGGCGCATAGGCCGCAGCCCCGGCGGACGCCGCGGCAAGCCAGGTCTCGAACGCTTTGCTCCAGGGCTTCTCCACGCCGAGCGCGACTGCATAGGGCAACAGCGTCTCGAAATGCTGCGGCGACATTTGCGGCGCGCCTTGCATGTTCATGCGATCTTTCTCCGCCACCGTGAGGTAAAGCCGTAAGCCCTCGATTGCATCCATCAACTGCCGGCCAAGCGGTGTCGGCGCGCCCATGACCAGCACGAAGAGCACATTCACAAGCACGATGAGCGCCAGCGCAACGACGGCCAGCGTGTTGGCATCGTGGACGTGCTCGAAAAAGATGCGGCCGACGACGCCAGCAATGAGCGAAAACGCCAGAAAGCCGGAGATGGCCATGAAGACGATGCCGCCGAGACGAGAGAGGATGCCACGACCGCGCCTGCGCTGTTTGCCAAAGATGGTAGCGCTGACAGCAAAGAACACCGCTGCCATGGCAAGCGAGATGATGGTGCCGATATCGGCTTCATCGAAACTGCCAAAGATCAGGGTTGCGACGATGATCCCAAAGCTGAGGACAAGTCCGCCGACGATGAAGCCGCTGTTGCTCCTGTAATATTTTCCGCGATGCTCCTTTTCGATAGAGGCGCGGAAATCCGATCCGACCTTCTGCACTGTCGCGCCATTCGCCTTGTCGATTGTCAGGCTATTGCCCGGAGCACCAATAGAAGACAGCAGTGTGCGTTGACCGACCGGCAAACTGTCCTCGATCTTTTTTTCCGTGCGTCGGATGATCAGGCCGTTCTTCAGATCTTCGATCGTGACGAAGCCTTTGACCGCAAGATCGAGTGCTGTGGCAGAGAGCGCCGTCCAGCCGCCATCGGCAAAGCCGCGGCCGTCGACGTAATTGACGAGCGCAGGCGACAGGCCCTCTGGCGGATGCCAGCGCGGCACGATCACGCCCGCTACCGGGTCGCGACCAACGGCTGCCCATGCTCTGTAATAATAGGCAAGAACGATCAGCAGGCCGAGACCGGCGATGATGAGGGCGAGGCGATCGCGCAGCCACCATTCCCGCTGCTGCGAGGCGGAGGGTGGATCCAGCACGCCCTTTGGCAGTTTCACGGCCACCGTCATGCCTTCGCCCGGATAGAAGGGGCGGGTCGAGGCGAAGAAAACATCATTGCCTTCGGTCAGGATGCGCGCGTCCTTGCCCGTCGCACCCAGCTTGCCGGTGAAGACGGCCGTATCGGTTGGTCTCGCACCCTGTGGCAAGGAGATTGTGGCAGAGATTTCACGCATCGGAAACTGCCAGCCATTGCCGGTGACGTTCCAGGTCAATTCGTCGTAGCTGTCGAAATAGCGGATTTGCCGATCGGTGGTGTAGGTGATCTGGAAGATGTGCTCGCCCGTGGGGAGCAGGCGGTCGGCATTGCCGGTGTAGATGCGAATGCCACCGTCTATGTTTTCCGTATGCCAGTCTTCGGGGGCGCCGTCGCGCTCCACGGAGAGAACCTTGAAGCCGACTTTCGTCCGATTGCCGTCCTTATCGAGCGCATAGAGCGGGAAGTCGCGGAAAATCCCTCGCTTGATGCGGTCGCCTTCCGCCCGCGCCGTAATCGCCTCCGTCACCGTCAGCGTACCGTCTTTGGCGACCTCAACGATGGAATGATAGGAACTAATGAACTCTTCGGCGGAGGCTGGCAGCACTGCTGCGAGAAGGAGAAACAGCCCGAGAAGTCTGGCGAACATGGTCTTCACGTGCGATCTCTCCAGATGGTGTTTGCTTCCCGAGCCGGTCAGTTGCGAAAGGTGCTTTTTAAACCGGCTTTTCCACTTCGCGATAGGTGACGCCGAGGGACGCGAGCGCCTTCCAATATCCCGGGTAGGTCTTGCCCACGCAGGCGGGATTCTGGATCGCGATACCGCTCGTCTTCAAGCCCGCAAGTGCAAAGCTCATGGCGATACGATGGTCGTGGAACGTGTCGATGGAGGCGTCAACCGTCTGTCCTGCGAGCGCCGGATCGGCATGAACGATCAAGTCGTCGCCCTCTTCATGCGCAAGACCGTCTCTGATCTGGTTGAGACCGAGCGACAGCGCGCGAATACGGTCACACTCCTTGACGCGCAGATTGGCAATGCCGACGAAGCGCACTGGCGTGTTGTTATAGGCAGCCAAGACAGCAATGGTGGGAATGGCATCCTGCATCTGGCTGCCGTCGATTTCGGCGGGAAGGTTCGGGAACTGCGCCATCACCGCATGCGCCTTGGCATCCGGCTGGGTGAACGCTTCGGCTGGCGTTCCGATATCGATCTTGCCGCCGGTCAAAAGTTCTGCGCCCCAGAGGTAGGTGGCGGCAGACGCGTCTGGCTCAATGTGGAAATCCGTCGCCTTGTAGCCAGTCGGATGCACCCGCCATATGGCATTGCTGACGCGCTCGACCTTGGCGCCGAAAGCTTCCATGGCTGCAACCGTCAGATCGATATAGCCTTTCGCGCCAATATCTTCTCCGGCGAGAATGATGTCGAGCGGCTGCGCGCCGCAAGGGGCGGCCATCAAAAGTGCCGAGACATATTGGCTGGAAAGATTGCCGTCGATCGTGACACTGTCCTTGGTGAAGCCCTTGCCGATGCCCTTTACCGTAACCGGCGGGCATCCGGTCTCTGCTTCGGCCTCGATCCCCAATGCTGTCAGTGCTTCCACCAGCGGCTTGATCGGACGCTTGCGCATATGCTCATCGCCATCGACGACCACCGTGCCATCGACCGATGCGACCGCAGCCGTCAAAAAGCGCGTTGCCGTCCCGGCATTGCCGAGGAAGAGAGGTTTTTCTGGCGCGGTGAGAATGCCCGAGCTTTCTACGACAAAGCTCGTCGCGTCTGGCTCCGTGACGGTCACGCCCATCGCCCGCAAGGCTTCCGCCATATAGAGCGTGTCGTCGCTTTTCAGGGCGCCCGTCAGTCGACTCTTGCCTTTGGCAAGACCTGCCAGAAGCAGCACGCGGTTGGTGATGGATTTGGAGCCGGGTGGCTCCACCTTGCCGGAAAGCGGTTTGCCGGGCGGGGTGATGGTCAGTTCGATCATGTTTTTATCGTCTTCTTGCCAGCGGGCTGGCGATCATTGTCAGAATTTCACGGTGGGGACGGCGCGATCCGCCTCATTGGTGATTTCGAAGTAAGGCGCTTTCGAGAACCCAAACTGCCCGGCGATGAGATTGGAGGGGAAGCTCTCCACCTTCACATTCAGCTCGCGCGCAGCGCCATTGTAATAACGGCGGGACATCTGGATTTCACTTTCCAGCGTTTCGAGCGAGCGCTGCAATTCGACGAAATTCTGATTGGCCTTAAGGTCCGGATAGGCCTCCGCCAGTGCAAACAGCTTGCCGACAGCCTGCCCGAGCAGGCCTTCGGCTTTGGCACGCCCTTCGACATCTCCCGCAGGTACAGCTTGCGCCTGATTGCGGAGAGACACCACCTCTTCAAAGGTGCTCTTCTCATGGGCCGCATAGCCCTTCACCGTTTCGATGAGGTTGGGGATCAGATCAGCGCGGCGCTTCAACTGCACGTCGATGCCGGACCACGCCTCTTCCTTCATCTGCCGTGCTTTGACGAGGCTGTTGTAGGTGAAGATGACATAGATCGCGACAAGCGCGACGATGGCCAATGCGGTGAACATGCAAGCTTCCCCCTCACGAAATCCGGCGAGCAGCGCCCATCAGGCACTCCTCATTTCACCAACTGACTGTTCAACGCAACAAGACGAAGACCAGGATCGATCTTCATCACAAGTTGCGCTTAAAGGCGTCAGGCCGCCTTGTTCCAGTTCAACCCACCGGCATCCGTCATCAAGAAGGCTTCGCCACAGGCCTTTGCCAGCGTGCGTACCCTCAGAATGTAGCTCTGACGCTCGGTCACCGAGATTACGCCGCGCGCATCCAGAAGGTTGAAGACGTGCGATGCCTTGATGCACTGATCATAAGCGGGAAACACGCATTTGTGCAGCATTTGGTTGGCATTGTCGCCGGGTGCACCGGCAGCCAGAAGCGCCTGGCACTCCTTCTCGGCGTCGATGAAGTGGCGATGCAGCATGGCGGTGTCGGCATATTCGAAATTATGGCGTGAATATTCCTGCTCGGCCTGCAGGAAGACGTCGCCATAGGAAATCTTTTCCTCGCCTTCGCGACCATTGAAGTTCAGATCGTAGACATTGTCGACACCCTGAACATACATGGCGAGGCGCTCGAGACCGTAGGTCAACTCGCCGGCAACCGGCGAGCATTCAATGCCGCAGACCTGCTGGAAATAGGTAAACTGCGATACTTCCATGCCGTCGCACCAGCATTCCCAACCGAGACCCCAGGCGCCCAGCGTCGGGCTTTCCCAGTCGTCTTCGACGAAACGCACGTCATGCAGCAGCGGATCGAGACCGATCGCCTTCAGTGAGCCGAGATAAAGCTCCTGAAGGTTGGACGGGTTCGGCTTCAGAATGACCTGATACTGATAGTAGTGCTGCAAACGGTTCGGGTTCTCGCCATAACGTCCATCGGACGGGCGGCGGGATGGCTGGACGTAGGCCGCTTTCCAGGGCTTCGGACCAAGCGCCCGCAATGTCGTCGCCGGATGAAACGTTCCCGCGCCGACTTCCATATCGTAAGGCTGCAACACGGCGCAGCCCTTATCCGCCCAGTAATTATGCAGCGTCAGGATCAGCGCCTGAAAGGAACGCTTCGGGTTCATATGGTCTGGAACGTCGGTCATTGTGGTCATCTTGGGTCAAGAGAGGATAAGTAAGGACTTACTTCGATTGCGGACAGGTGCCATGGCAAGGGTTGCGGGTCAAGAACTTCCGTCACGCTGTAGCGGTAAGAGCAGAGTGCGTCTCTCGACGCTCGTTCCGATATTTACATTGTGCATCTGTCGCAAATTTTGCTAGCAGAGGCCAACCGAAAAATCCGAACCCGAATATCTCTGAAACCGGAAAACCAATATGCCCGATCTTCTGCTTGAACTCCGCTCCGAGGAAATCCCTGCCCGTATGCAGCGGAAAGCGGCTGGCGATCTGAAGAAACTCGTCACCGATGCGCTGGTGGAAGCGGGCCTCACCTATGAGGGTGCACGCGAATACTGGACGCCCCGTCGCCTGACACTGGACATTCGTGGTCTGACCGCGCGCTCTGCCGATGTTCGCGAGGAGAAGAAGGGACCACGCACCGACGCCAATGAAAAAGCGATCGAAGGCTTTCTGCGCGGCGCGGGCCTGAGCGATATTTCTGAGGCACATGTTGTTTCCGATCCGAAGAAGGGCGATTTCTATGTCGCGATCATCAATAAGGCGGGTCGTGCTGCGGAAGATATCATCGCCGATGTGATGCCCGGCATCATCCGCACCTTCCCCTGGCCGAAATCGATGCGGTCCGGTGCTGCTTCCATGCCGAAGGGTTCGCGCTATGGCGGCATCGAAGGTAAGGGTTCGGAAAGCCTGCGCTGGGTGCGCCCGCTGCAGTCCATCGTCTGCCTGTTCGGACCCGAGCACGACGAAACGCAGGTCATTCCCTTCGAGATCGACGGTATCGTTGCTGGCAACGTCACCTATGGCCACCGCTTCCACGCGCCGGACGCCATCACCGTGCGCCGCTTTGATGACTATGTCGCAAGCCTCGAAAAGGCGAAGGTCATTCTCGATGCCGAGCGCCGCAAGGACATCATCCTGCATGATGCCAAGGATCTCGCTTTTGCCAATGGTCTCGACCTCGTGGAAGATGAAGGCCTGCTGGAAGAGGTGTCCGGTCTGGTAGAATGGCCCCAGGTTCTCATCGGCACCTTCGAAGAAGACTACTTGCAGATCCCTGCTGAGATCATCCGCCTGACGATCAAGACCAATCAGAAATGCTTCGTCACCCGCCCGCAAGGCGCAGAAGAAGGTCTGTCGAACCGTTTCATTCTGGTGTCCAATATCCAGGCCAGCGATGGCGGCAAGGAAATCATCCACGGCAACGGCAAGGTGGTGCGTGCGCGCCTGTCAGATGCCAAGCACTTCTGGACGCGCGATCAGGGCGATCTGCCGGACCTCGAAACCTTGACGGACTCCGCGAAGAAATTCGACCTCGATCTCAACAAGCCGCTCGACCAGCGCATGGCAAAGCTCGACGCGCTGAACGTTACCTTCCACGCCAAGATTGGCACACAGGGCGAGCGTGTGGCCCGCATCCGCGAACTGGCAAAGCAACTCGCCACTGTCATCGGGGCCGATCCTGCTCTCGTCGACCGCGCCGTGGTTCTGGCGAAGGCCGATCTGCGCACCGAAGCCGTCGGCGAATTCCCAGAACTGCAGGGTTTGATGGGACGCAAATATGCGCTCCTGCAGGGCGAGAACGAAAGCGTCGCTGCAGCGATCGAGGATCATTACAAACCGCAAGGCCCGTCAGACCGCGTGCCGTCGGACAAGGTGGCCATTACCGTGGCGTTGGCTGACAAGCTGGATACGCTCACCGGCTTCTGGGCGATAGACGAAAAGCCGACCGGCTCCAAGGACCCGTTTGCGCTGCGCCGCGCTGCGCTCGGTGTCGTTCGTATTATACTTGAGCGCAACGTTCGCCTACCGCTGCTGACCGTCGTCAAGGATGCCGATCTGCTGTCCTTCTTCCATGATCGTCTAAAGGTCTATCTGCGTGACCTCGGCGCCCGCTACGATCTGATCGAAGCGGTGCTGACACCGGAATCCGACGACCTGTTGATGGTAGCACGCCGCGTCGAGGCTCTCACGGCCTTTATCACCGGTGAGGATGGCAAGAACCTGCTGGCCGGTACCAAGCGCGCCACGCAGCTGCTTGCTGCCGAAGAGAAGAAGGGTACCGTTGTTGCAGATGGTGTCTCCGAAGACCTCCTGAAGCTTGACGCTGAAAAGGCGCTTTATGCGGCGATCAAGACCGCCTCCGCAGACGCGGCCAAGGCTGTTGCGGCGGAGGACTTCCGCTCAGCCATGCAGGCGCTTTCCACCCTGCGCGCGCCGGTCGATACCTTCTTCAACGATGTCCTCGTCAATGACGAAGATGCCGCGATCCGGGCCAACCGCCTAGCGTTGCTGAAAGCTATCCGCGAAGCCACGGGTACTGTCGCGGATTTCTCTAAGATCACAGGATAACAAGGTTCAGCGCTGATGACGTCCAAGATCCTCATCAGCGCCTGTCTTCTCGGTCATGCCGTGCGCTATGACGGCAAGGGAAAGCCGCTCCATCACCCGGCCATCGAACGATGGCAGGAGGAGGGACGACTGGTAACGATCTGTCCGGAGATGGCAGGTGGCATGCCCGTTCCGCGTCCGCCTGCGGAAATCGAAAACGGAGCTTCCGGCATTGATGTGCTGGAGGGTAGGGCGCGTGTTGTGGAGGTCACCGGAGCCGATGTCACGGAGGCCTTTATCGCCGGAGCAAACAAGGCTCTTACCTTTGCCAAACAGCACGGCTGCGCTTACGCGCTGCTGATCGATGGAAGCCCGTCCTGCGGCTCGACCGCCATCTATGATGGGACGTTTTCAGGCATCAAACATGCGGGACATGGCGTGACGGCGGCACTGCTGTCAAAGGCAGGAATCAAGGTTTTCTCGCATATGGATATCGACCGTCTCGACACCATCACGAAATGAAAACGCCGGAGAAGTCTCTCCAGTGTCCTTCAAATCGACCGTGTTTGTGACGTTCCGCTTGCCATACGCATCTGGCGCGCCACGCCATGCAACGAGTCCGATTAATGCTGGGATACGCGGAATGTGCGGATCAGCGTCATCAGCTCTTCGGTATCCTACGTCAATGCATCGGCAGACGCCGTCGTCTCTTCTGCCATGGCAGCGTTATGCTTGGGCATCCAACTGGTTGAGCGACGAGGAGATGGAGCGCAGTGTCGTGTCTTGTTCGGCAGCAAGGATGAACCTTGCCTGATCAATGCGATGGCCGTATCGACATCAAAGTGATGTTGCCCAGTCCATCGGCCTCCGCCAAGACAGGTCGGGTGGTCTGGGGTGGTAAGGGATTGCCCTCAAGCGCGATCTGGTTTTCCACCGCTTGAGGTGTGTGCTCGGCGACCACAGGTACGGGATGGTCTTGAGGAAGCCACAGAGGATTGCTGCTAACGAAGGTCACGGGCGAACCGCCGAGCCAAGCTTCTGTTCGAACCGTCTCCTTGCGGCCACCAACCTCCCGCGTCGATATGCTCTGCATGCCGCGCGTCAAAACAGGCTTTGCGCTTGCCTTGCTGGAAAATGTAGCGGAAGAACATGTGTTGCAGGTGACGATCAGCACGCTACCATTGGATGTCTTGGTGCCATGCACAACCTCAATTGAGGATGCCAACGCCGTGCCGCTGATGAACATCATGCCTGCCGTCAAAACAAATTTAAACATACTCAACCCCGTAGCCCACGGTCTGATCGCCGCTTTACACAGTAGCAATCCTACAAGGTCTTCCTTTCCACACGGTCAGGATATTTGGTAAAAATTGAACGAAAGCAGATTCTACGTCGCCTCACGCGCCACAGCCTGCCAGCCGATATCACGGCGGCAGAAGCCGTTTTCCCACTTAACCTGACCGACCAGGTCATAAGCACGCGCCTGCGCTTCGCTGACCGTGCTGCCGAAGGCCGTGACATTAAGCACGCGCCCGCCGGTGGCGACGAGTTGTCCGTCCTTGATGGCGGTGCCGGCGTGGAACACCTTGGCATCTTCGCTCTCCTGCGGAATAAAGGCGATCGGCGTGTTTTTGTCATAGGAGCCGGGATAGCCTTTGGAGGCAAGAACCACTGTCAGTGCCGGGTCGTCGCGCCATTCGGCGGTCACCTGATCCAGTGTGCCGGTGGCGGTTGCGTAGAGGATTGGCAGGAGGTCGCTCTTCAGACGCATCATCAGCACCTGGCATTCCGGATCGCCGAAGCGCACATTGTATTCGATGAGTTCCGGGCCTTTCTTGGTGATCATCAGACCTGCAAAGAAAACGCCGGAGAAGGGATTGCCATCCTTCGCCATGCCCTTGATCGTCGGTTCGATGATCTCGCGCATTGTGCGCTGAACCATTTCGTCCGTCATGACCGGGGCAGGGGAGTAAGCGCCCATTCCACCCGTGTTGGGTCCGGTATCGCCGTCCCCGACGCGCTTGTGGTCCTGGGCGGTCGCAAGCGCCAGCGCCGTCTTGCCATCCGAGAGGCAGAAGAAGCTTGCCTCCTCGCCATCGAGAAAGGCTTCGACCACGACTTCTGCACCCGCGGCACCGAAGGCGCCGTCGAAGCAATCGTCCACTGCGGCGAGCGCTTCCGCTTCCGTCATCGCAACGGTCACGCCCTTGCCGGCGGCGAGCCCATCGGCCTTGATGACGATCGGCGCGCCCTGCTCACGGATATAGGCCTTTGCTGGCTCGGCGGATTTGAAGCGCTGATAGGCGCCGGTCGGGATGTCGTAACGCGCGCAGAGATCCTTGGTGAATCCCTTGGAGCCTTCCAACTGGGCGGCGCTCTTGGAGGGGCCGAAGGTGGCAAAGCCAGCAGCGCAAAGATCGTCTGCCAGACCTGCAACCAGCGGAGCTTCCGGGCCGACCACGACGAAGTCGATCGAATGGTCGCGGCAGAAGTCCACGACGGCAGCGTGGTCTTCAACGTTCAGCGATACCAGTTCCGCATGTTCGGCAATACCTGGATTACCAGGGGCGGCGTAGAGCTTGGTCAGCTTTGGGGACTGGGCGATTTTCCAGGCCAGAGCATGCTCGCGTCCGCCGGAACCGATCAACAGAACTTTCATGCTCGACACCCCTGTTTTCAATGTCCTGCGGCGTTAAGGGCAGGGTGAACAAAGGTCAAGACAAAAGGCAGCCTGCGCTTGCCGCTTTTCTGTGGAATCGCTTGGTCTCGGTGTTGTCATGCCACAATCAGCCTCTATGTTCGGCAAGAATTACAGAACATGTCAGAGACCCTTATGTCCGCAGATAATGCCCGCCTCTCATCCCTTATCGCCTCCGAGATAAACGCCCGCGCCGAGCAGGTGAAGGCGGCGATCCAGCTTCTCGATGAGGGCGCGACCGTTCCCTTCATCGCGCGCTATCGTAAGGAAGTGACGGGAGGTCTGGACGATACCCAGCTTCGTATTCTCGCTGAGCGCCTTTCCTATCTGCGGGAGTTGAACGCGCGCCGCGCATCGATCGTTGACTCCATCAATGGTCAGGGAAAAATGACCGACGAGTTGATGCTGAAGATCATGCAGGCCGCGACGAAGGCGGAACTGGAGGATCTGTATCTCCCCTACAAGCCCAAACGCCGCACGAGAGCGGAAATAGCACGGGAGCGTGGCCTCGGTCCTCTGGCGGAAGCGATCTGGGACAACCGTGCCGCAGATCCGGCAAAGCTCGCGGAAGCCTATGTCCAAGGGGAGGTCGCCGATGTGAAGGCGGCACTTGAGGGAGCGCGCGATATCGTCGCCGAGACTATGACGGAAAATGCCGATCTCTTGAAGCGGCTGCGCGACTATATGCGCCAGAACGCCACGCTCCGCGCCAAGGTGGTGGATGGCAAGCAGGCGGCGGGCGAAAAGTTTTCCGACTATTTCGACCACACGGAAAAATGGGCGACAGTGCCCGGCCACCGGGCGCTCGCCATGTTGCGCGGGTGGAACGAGGAAGTTCTGACCTTGACCATCGATGTGGATGCCGACGATCCGTCTCCGGTCAAGCCTGCGCAGCGCACCATCGCTGCGGCTTTCGATATCCGCAATGCCGGTCCCGCCGATCTGTGGCTGATGGAAGTGGCGGGCTGGACCTGGCGCGTCAAGCTCTCCATGTCGCTGTCGCTTGATTTGATGCGCGAATTGCGCGAGCGGGCGGAAGAAGAGGCGATCCATGTCTTTGCCCGCAATCTGAAAGACTTGCTGCTGGCAGCGCCCGCTGGCTCGCGCCCGACAATGGGTCTCGATCCCGGCATTCGCACAGGCGTCAAGGTTGCCATCGTGGATGGCACTGGCAAGCTGCTGGAAACGACCACGGTCTATCCCTTCCCGCCGAAGAACGACATTCGCGGCACGCAGGCCGAGCTGGCCTCGCTTATCCGCAAGCACGGCGTTGAACTGATCGCCATCGGCAACGGGACCGGCAGCCGCGAAACGGAAAAACTGGTGGCGGACATGCTGACCCAGATCACCGGCCCTAAACCCACCAAGGTGATCGTCTCCGAGGCCGGGGCATCTGTCTACTCTGCGTCTGAGCGTGCTGCTGCGGAGTTTCCCAATCTCGATGTGTCGCTGCGCGGTGCCGTTTCTATTGCCCGCCGCTTACAGGATCCGCTCGCCGAACTCGTCAAGATCGAGCCAAAGTCCATCGGCGTCGGGCAGTATCAGCACGATGTCGATCAGGGCAAATTGTCCCGCTCTCTCGATGCGGTGGTGGAAGATGCGGTGAACGCCGTCGGTGTCGATCTCAACACGGCGTCCGCACCGCTTCTGGCGCGGGTCTCTGGCCTTGGAAGCTCGATTGCCGATGCGATTGTGCTTCATCGCGATCAGGTCGGGCCGTTCGCCAGCCGCAAGGAGCTGCTGAAAGTGCCGCGTCTCGGCCAGCGCACTTTCGAGCAATGCGCGGGCTTCCTGCGCATTCCGAACGGCAAGGAGCCACTCGATTCCTCCTCCGTCCACCCGGAAGCCTATGATGTCGCGAAGAAGATCGTTGCCGCCTGTGGGCGCGACCTCAGGACCCTGATGGGCGACAGCGCCACCTTGAAGGCGCTGGACCCCAAGCGTTTCATCGACGATCGCTTCGGCCTTCCGACCGTCAAGGATATCATCGCGGAGTTGGAAAAACCCGGCCGCGATCCACGTCCTAGCTTCAAGACCGCGACCTTTGCAGATGGCGTAGACGAGATCACTGACTTGAAACCCGGCATGCTGCTGGAAGGCACGGTGACCAACGTCGCCGCCTTTGGCGCCTTCGTCGATATCGGCGTTCATCAGGACGGGCTGGTGCATGTCAGCCAATTGGCGGATCGTTTCATCAAGGATCCACATGAGGTGGTGAAAGCTGGCGATGTTGTGAAGGTCCGCGTGGTCGAGGTGGATGTGAAGCGCAAGCGGATCGGGCTGACAATGCGCAAGGATGGCGGTGAAGCGGCACCTCAGCCGATGCGTGAAAAGGGCAATGCCAATGCTATGCGCCACGCCAGCGCAAAGCCGAAGGACCGTGCGGAGCCTGCGCAATCCGGAGGTGCGCTGGCGGCGGCTCTCGCCGAGGCGATGAAGCGACGCTGATACATGGTTGAAGCGGCGCCTTTCCTAAGCCGGGCTAGGCGCCTTTGTTCCATGAAATCGTTCAGTATTTTTGAAACCATCTCGGCTTGAAACTTTGCCGGAAAGGAATACGGTAACATCGACTTGATAAGTGAGACTTAGCTTATTGGGGGTGCGATGGCCTCGTCTCTGCATACGCTGCTTCAGAAAATCGTCAAAACCGGAAACCTGATCGTGACAGGGCCGGGTGGACTTCATTCCTTCGGAGACGGGAGCGGCAAGCGCGTCGCGCTCAACTTCACCGATGAACAGGCGATGGAAGAAATCGCCGCCGATCCAGCGCTCAAGCTGGCCGAAATCTACATGGAAGGGCGGATGACGGTCGTCGAAGGCGACATTTACGACTTCCTCGCACTCGTTAAAAGCAATACGCTCAGCGAAGCTTTGACGTTCGGCATGGTTTGGCGCGGAATGGCGCGGATCATTGCTTCACGCATCAAGATGCACCTGCCCGTTAATCACAACAAGCAGAATGTCGCGCATCATTACGATCTGAGCGCCAAGCTCTTCGATCTCTTTCTCGATCAGGACTGGCAATATTCCTGCGCCTATTTCAATCCGCCCGGCATCACGCTGGATGAGGCGCAGGTGGCCAAGAAGCGCCATATCGTTGCCAAACTCATGCCGGAGCCAGGGCAGCGCGTCCTTGAAATCGGTTCCGGCTGGGGCGGCATGGCCATGTATCTGGCCGAGAGTTCCGGCGTCGACGTCACCGGCATCACGCTCAGCGAAGAGCAACTGCGCGTGTCGCGGGACCGGGCGGAGAAGCGAGGGCTGACGGATATCGTTCGCTTCGAACTTCAGGACTACCGCTATCTTCCGCCTGACAGGAAATATGATCGTATCGTTTCGGTTGGCATGTTCGAACATGTCGGCCCGACGCACTACAGGGAGTATTTTCACAAGGCAGCGGAGGTGTTGGAGGATGACGGCGTGATGCTGCTGCATTCTATCGGCCAGCCTTATCCCGCTCTTGCCACCAATCCGTTTATCGAAAAATATATTTTCCCCGGCGGCTATATCCCGTCATTGGCTGAGGTTGTGCCGGCGATCGAAAAGACCGGGCTTCTTGTCAAGGACATCGAAATCCTTCCGATGCATTACGCGCATACGCTGCGCCACTGGCGCGAGCGCTTCGTCGCGCGGAAAACAGAGGCGGTTGCGCTTTATGATGAGCGCTTTTTCCGCATGTGGGAATTCTATCTGGCCGGCTCCGAAATGGCCTTCACCCACGAGAACTTCCACATCTTTCAGATCCAGCTTACCAAGCGCGGTGGGGTGGTGCCCGATAATCGCGACTATATCGCCCGCAACGAGGCAAGGTTGATGGAGTTCGAGAAGACGCGCGCGCCGTTGGAGAAGGTGGCTTTTTAAGCGGCGCGGTCCTGCCTCAACCGAACTGAGGACAGACCCTAACAAAAGCTGAATCCGAGCTACCGTGTTCTTTGTCGATGCGGTAGAAGTCCCCATGGTTCACAACAGCGATCTTTCCGGCCGCGTTTCGGACGCGCCATCCAACAATTGGGTCTATCGGATCTTGCCGAGAGGCCTTTGGCCCTATGCGCAGCTTGCCCGGTGGGATCGGCCCATCGGCTGGCAGCTTCTGATGTGGCCCTGCTTCTGGTCGGCCGCGGTTGCCGCCAATGCGGCCCAGCAACTCGGCACCTTTTCCTGGTTCACGCTGCTCTTCCACCTCTTCCTGTTTTTTGCAGGCTCGGTCGCCATGCGCGGTGCCGGCTGCACCTATAATGATCTGGTCGATCACAAGATCGATATGGCGGTGGCACGCACCCGGTCGAGGCCGCTGCCCTCCGGCCGCGTCACACGCATGCAGGCTAAAATCTTCATCGTGGCGCAAGCGCTCGCGGGCTTGGTGGTGCTGCTTTGCTTCAACAGTTTTGCCATCCTGCTCGGCCTGTCATCGCTGATTTTCGTGGCGATCTATCCCTTCGCCAAGCGCTTTACCAACTGGCCGCAGTTTTTCTTGGGGCTTGCCTTTTCCTGGGGCGCATTGATGGGCTGGGCTGCTCAGTTCGGATCTCTGAGTGTCGCTCCCGTGCTGATTTATGGTGCGGCTATTGTCTGGACGATCGGATATGACACGATCTACGCGCATATGGACAAGGATGACGACGTGGCCGTCGGCATCGGCTCCACAGCCCTTCTGTTCGGAGATAGGACACATGGCTGGCTGGTGGCTCTTTATGGCACAGCCGCGGTGCTTCTCTTCCTTGCATTCGCAATCGCGAATATTAACCCGCTCGGATATGCAGGTCTGATCGTCGCCACCGCGATGCTTTTTTATCAGATAAAGGCTCTGGACATCGGCAATGTTGAAAAGTGCCTGGCACTCTTCAAATCCAACAACCGCGTCGGCCTGTTGATTTTCGCAGGCTTGATGTTGCCGCTCATTTTTGGATAACGAAAAGCCCGGACGCGGGGCAAGCGTGCCGGGCTCACTTCGTCCGCATTCGAAACGCCGGCTGAACGACGGCGCTGCGTTGATCAGTTGCGGGCGATGATTTCCTTGCCTTCGATCCGCATCGTCAGACCGAGTGAACCGGTGCTGCGGCGCACGAGGAAGCGCGGACGGCGATCGGCGAAGTAGGAATGGCGGCGACGCGGGCGCGTCGACTTCGTCCGGACATGGCCGATATGCTCTTCGAGAGGGCGGGCGACACCGTCGGCTTCCACCATCAGCATGGGAATATTGTACTTTTCCGACCAGCTGCGCCAATCGGCTGCGATGTCGCACAGGTCATGCGCCACCAGGAGCGGGATGCAGAGATCCGGATCGTCGTGATGAAGTTCAAGCGTCACCGTCACGCCACCATCGCCATGGTCGATGGCGCGGGCTGCAACACCCTTGAAGGCCCGTGCAGGCAGGGCGAAGGACAGCGGCAGACCGCTGGAATGAAGAACCTTGCGCAGAACGGCACCGCGCTCGTCAAGCGTGATATCGACATCTGACGAACCATTGCTGTTGCCATAGGTCAGCTGCTGCGGGAACCGCGTCGGATCGAGCCGGAGAGTTGCGCCTGCCCATTCGGGCTTCAGAACGGTGTTGTTCATATCATGCTATCCTTGTTTTACCTGAGAGCCGTTTCATGGCCTCGTTCGGGACTTTTCGTCCTCTGATGGGTGGAAGATAGCCAGCGCATCTTCGAAACAGCTTAAAAATCGAGGTTAAGAAAACTTTGCATTCCCAAATGGTTAGCAAAACCCAGCCGCTTAAGGTTTCAGATTCCTGAATTGGGACGATGGCGCGTCATCCGGCCCACAGGTGGCACAGGTCGACGAAGTCTTGAGAAAAACGCCAGGGATCGGCCTGAACGCATGTCCTGAAAAGCACTTCAACAGCTGTGAGGGAAGGCGGCAATAGCCATTGCGGCGAGAGCCAAAAATGAGCGTGGAGGGCCGCTCTACAGCATCGAAGCATGATGCTGAGATGGAAGGGTCATAGCGTTACCGGCGGCTCGAAGGACGCTCCAAGATCAGGAGAGGACGACCTTGCCCGGGTTCATGATGCCGGCGGGATCGAAAGCTGTCTTGATGCGACGCATCAGGTCCATCTCGATCGCCGGGCGGATGGTGGCCAGTTCGTCGCGCTTCAACTGTCCAATGCCGTGTTCCGCAGAGATGGAGCCACCGAAGGAAAGCACGATACCGTGGACGATCTCGTTGATCTCTTTCCACCGGGCAAGGAAGGCGTTCTTATCGGCACCCACAGGCTGGGAAATGTTGTAATGGATATTGCCATCGCCCAAGTGTCCGAAGGCGCAGATACGAGCGCCTGGAATGGCGCGCATGACGGCAGCTGCCGCTTCGCCCATAAAGGCTGGAACGTGCGAAACCGGAACGGACACATCATGCTTGATGGAACCTCCTTCCGGCTTCTGCGCATCCGACATGCTTTCGCGCATATGCCACAGCGCCTGACGCTGGGCCTCCGAGGACGCGATCACGGCATCCTGGACAATCCCCGCTTCAAAACCCTGTTCCAGCAGCGTTTCCACCATGGTCTGTGCAGTGTCCGCCGAGTCGGAGCTGGAGATATCGATCAGCGCGTACCAAGGATGCGGCGTTTCCAGTGGGTCGCGCACGCCGGGAATATGTTTTGCGGTGAATTCGACGCCAATCCTTGGCATCAGCTCGAAGCCGGTCAGTGCCGTGCCGCAAAGAGTGGATGCGCGCTCGAATAGTGTCAGCGCATCTGCCGGAGAATGGAGACCGGCAAAGGCCACCTGATGGCCGAGCGGTTTTGGGAAGAGCTTCAGGACCGCGCCGGTGATAATGCCGAGCGTCCCCTCCGAGCCGATGAAGAGATCACGGAGATCGTAACCCGTATTGTCTTTCTTCAACCGGCGCAGGCCGTCCCAGATTTCGCCGGTGGGGAGAACGACTTCCAGGCCGAGGCAAAGCTGGCGCATATTGCCATAGGCCAGCACCGCCGTACCGCCGGCATTGGTGGCGAGGTTGCCGCCGATGCGGCATGAGCCTTGCGAGCCGAGCGAAAGCGGGAACATCCGCTCCACCTTCTCCGCGGCCTTGTGAACATCGTCCAGAATGCAGCCGCCATCGACGACAATCACATTGGCGACGGGATCGATATCGCGAACTTTGTTCATGCGTTCCAGCGACAGGATCACATCACTTCCGCCGCTGCGCGGCGTTTGCCCGCCAACAAGGCCGGTGTTACCGGTCTGCGGCACGATGGCCGTGCCGGTTTCGCTCGCAAGCTTCATGATGGCGGCAACCTCCTCAGTCGTGGAGGGGCGCAGCAGAAGCGGCGAGCTGCCGTGATAGAGGCCACGGTTCTCAACGAGATGCGGTGCGAGATCGGAAGCGTCACGCAGCGCATTCTTCTCGCCGACGATAGCGACAAATCGTAGAAGCAGTTCGTCAGAAATGGCGGTTGGCGTCATGAGAGTTCCTCCGGAAATCGTATCTGGCGAGGTTAGGATCGCGGCGCAGCCGCGCGCTCCAACCGGTCATTGATGGCTTCGCCAAGCCCCGTCTTGGGAATGGGCGTTACCGCAATGGTGGCAGCACCGCTCGCATCGGCAAGTTTCAAATGGTCGAAAAGATTGGTAGCGGCTTCGGCAAGATCACCGTTTGGGCTGAGATCGAGCACGGCAACCGCATCGCCTTCTCCCGCCACCGGCTTATTCCCAAAGCGGATCAGTGCTTCGCCCTTGTGAATCGAGGTCGCGTTCAGACGAACCGACGCACCCGGTGCATAATGGGAGGCCAGCATGCCGGGTGCTTCTATCGCCGCAGATGCCCTTGCCGGTCTGACCAAGTCGACCCCCGTTACCCGTTCGATCTCTTCCGCCACCAGTCCACCGGGGCGCAGGAGGCGGACGGAGCCATCGCTCTCCACCTTGATGATGGTGGATTCGACGCCGACGGGAGCAGCGCCAGCATCCAGAATAAGGTCGATCTTTTGCCCCAGGTCCGCCTCCACATGAACAGCGCTGGTGGAGCTGATCTTGCCGGAACTATTGGCGCTGGGGGCCGCAAGCGGCCGACCGAGTTTTTCGATGAGCGCGCTGGCAAAGCCCTTGGGAATACGAATGCCCACGGTATCGAGGCCGGCTGTCGCTAATGAATGGATGGGGCTTTCTTTTCTCAGGGGCAGGATCAGCGTGATGGGTCCTGGCCAGAAGGCCTCTGCCAGCCTGCGCGAGATCGGATCGAAGATCGCATGTTGCTCCGCCATCGCGATGCTCGCCATATGGCAGATCAGCGGGTTGAACTGCGGACGCCCCTTGGTCTCATAAATTCGGGTGATGGCTGCGGGATTGGTCGCATCTGCGGCGAGGCCGTAAACGGTCTCTGTGGGGATGGCGACGGGGAACCCCGCCTTGAGCACGCGGACGGCGTCATCCAATGCCTCTTCCGGCTGCTGCTCGATATCGATGTGTCGCGCCATCTTTGAAGGCCCTTTCCTTGGGAAAGGCTCTTAAAGCATGTCGCGCAGAAGTGTGAAGCGGTTTTGCGATGACGACACCCGAAAACGTAAGAAGGTTTAACGTAAGCTGGGAATCTCGACGATCTTCGCAATCGGTAGAGTGTCTCAACGGCTATCGCGAATGAGGTTGCCTGAGAGCGCGTAAGCCTTACAGCGCACGGATGATTTTGCGCAACTCCTCGGAACGGGCACCCAGCATTAACACATTCTTCAGGGCTTCTTTCGGGTCCTGTGTTAGGAACAGCAAGCCGCCGCGATGAATGGACGTGTCGATCGCCACAGATGTGCCGCCGCCCTGCGGCTGCATCGCAACGGCGAAATACATCCGCGACCGGGTCTGGTCGATCTTTTCGAAGAAATGCTCCTCGCCGCACAGTTCAGCGAAGAAATTGGCGAGGTAGAAAGACCATAGAACCGGTTTGCTTTTGTCGAAACGGGTTGTGGACGCGGTCACATGGCAATAGCCGAGATGGGGAGTGCTATCGATCAGCTTGTGAGAGATCATATTGGGGAAACGGATACTGGGGTGGAATCCATTCAATCGTGAATGCGTTTTGGAGCCGGCGTCGTGCAAACGACGTCCTGTGATCTCCGCAACATGTTCATGGCTAAGGTATCGTTTTCCGCCGGGCGGCAGCGCTTCTTCGAAGCGGCCGATGCGTCCGGTCCGCAGGAAATCGGAATGTGCGGTTTTCGACCTTATGGGCGTGATCTTGCCGGACTTTGTGTCCACATAGCGGATACGAGTTTCCTTCTCCACTGCCATATCCTCTTTGAAAGATATAAGCTTTTTAGCAGACCAGGGTTAATATGGGGTTTCCGGTGCCTCCGTGGCTTTTGTCATAACGGGTAAAGGGCCAAAGTCTCATTGCGACGGTAGGCTGCTTGAATCACGCTCTAAGTCACTGTTTTACATTCACAAAAAATAAGGCGGTACTTTTGAGGGCGATGTCGTAATTTGTCGCCAATGCGGGACAGAATGTCGCGCAATGTGGTGCTGCAAAAAGACGTCAATGATTAGATCAATCCACACCATGCGGCCGTGATTGTTGGGTGGCTGCAGTATTACTCGAGGACATGGCCATGGAACTGCGTGAAACCGTATTGCGCCAATTGAAGAATCGCCGCGAAGGCTTCAGCCTTGAGCAGCCATTTTACACCGATCAGGATTACTTCCAGCTCGACATGGAAACCATCTGGTATCGCGATTGGCTGTTTGTCGGTCATGACTGTGAAGTGCCGAAATCCGGCATGTATTTCACCGTTCAGGTCGGCAACTATGCTGTCGTGATTGTTCGCGGCAAGGATGGCACCATCCGCGCATTCCACAATTCCTGCCGCCACCGCGGTTCGCGCGTCTGCACCAGCCAGAAAGGCCAATCGGCACGTCTCGTCTGTCCTTACCACCAGTGGACCTATGATCTGGATGGCAAGCTTCTTTTCGCGCGCCACATGGGCGAAGACTTCAACAAGGAAAATTTCGGGCTGAAGCCGGTCGCCTGCGAAACCGTTGCCGGTTACGTCTTCATCTGCCTCGCTGAACAGCCCATGGATTTCGCGCCGGTTCGGGCCGAAGTCGAAGCCTACATGAAGCCACACCGGGCCTGGGAAGCCAAGGTGGCGCATGAAAGCACCATCATCGAAAAGGGCAACTGGAAGCTCGTCTGGGAAAACAATCGCGAGTGCTACCACTGCGCGGCCAACCATCCCGAGCTCTGCCGCACCTATCCGGAAAACCCGAGCGTCACCGGTACCGATGGCGGCGCCAGCGATCCAGAAATCGGCGGCCACTGGGCGCGATGCGAAGCGGCAGGCCTGCCAAGCCGTTTCAAGATCGACCCCAAGGGCCAGTTCCGCGTAGCGCGTATGCCGCTGATTGGTGAAGCGGAAAGCTACACCATGTCCGGTAAGCCTGCGGTTCGCCGCCGACTCTCCGACGATGTCACCATCAGCCATATCGGCGCGCTGCTGCTCTTCCATTACCCGACGACCTGGAACCACTTCCTAGGCGACCACATGATTTCCTTCCGCGTGCTGCCGCTCGGTCCGCAGGAAACCATGGTCACGACCAAGTGGCTCGTCCACAAGGATGCCGTGGAAGGGGTGGACTACAATCTCGAAGACCTGACCCATGTCTGGAACGAGACCAACGATCAGGATCGCCAGATCGTCGAGGAAAACGCTTTCGGCATTCGCTCGCCAGCCTATGAGCCGGGTCCTTACTCCATGGAAGACGAAGGTGGCGTCATGCAGTTCGTCAACTGGTATGCCGACTTCATGATCGACCGGCTGTCCGGCGACAAGAAGAAGCTTTCCGCAGTGGCTTGATGCAGATGACCGTGCCCGTGACCTATAAGCATATCGATGAGATGAAGCCTTGGAGCGACAAGCTTCACATGCTGGAATGCATTTCGGTGACTCCCGAAACGCCGGATGTGATGACGTTCCTGTTCCGCTCCACTGACACAAACTGGTTTCGCTATATTCCGGGCCAGTTCGTGACGCTGGAACTGCCAGTGGGACCGGAGCCGCTATTCCGGACCTACACGCTGTCGTCCACGCCGTCTCGTCCCTATGCGGTAGCGGTCACGGTCAAGGCACAGAAGAATTCGATCGGCACGCGCTGGATGTTCGATCATCTCAAGCCGGGGATGAAGATCCGCGCGCTTGGTCCTCTGGGTGACTTCTCCTATGTGAAGCACCCAGGCGACAAATACCTGTTTATCTCGGCGGGCTCCGGTGTTACGCCGATGATGTCGATGGTGCGCGATATGTGCGATCGCGCACCGCACAGCGACATTTCCTTCATCAACTGCTCGCGCACGCCGTCCGATATCGTGTTCCGCCACGAACTCGAATATCTCGCGCGTTACATGCCGAACCTGTCGCTGGGGTTCATCGTGGAGTCCTGTGGTCGCACCGATCTCTGGTCTGGCCTGAAGGGCTTCGTCGATAAGGCCAAGATTGCGCTTCTGTCTCATGACTTCATGGATCGCACAGTCTTCTGTTGCGGCCCCGAGCCCTTCATGGCGGCGGTCAGTTCCATGCTCGAAGCCTCCGGTTTCGACATGACACGCTATCACCAGGAAAGCTTTGCGCCCGCCGCGCCGCCTGTTGCTGTTGGGGAAACCGCGCTCGAAGCTGATGGTGAGGCACTTACGACGGTCGGCTTTACGCTCTCGGGTAAGGAAGTGCCGTGCCAGCCAGGCCAGACGGTTCTGATGACCGCCAGATCGGCAGGCGTTCGCATCGGTGCGGCTTGCGAATCCGGCATCTGCGGTACATGCCGCGTGCTGAAGCTGTCGGGCGAGGTCGAGATGAACCACAATGGCGGCATTCTCGATGAAGACATTGCCGAAGGCTATATTTTGGCCTGCTGCTCCAGGCCGCTGACCGACGTCAAGGTGGAGGCATAAAGCCTCCTCCTACCTTTCTTTTCGCTCCTTCAATCGGCCTTTAGTCTGATCTATGGAACGACTTTGTAATTTTCCCGTTTCTAAAATGTCTGAGGCTGTGTCACCGCGGGCTGTTTCCGCGTTTATGCCGAAAGATATAAAAACAGCACAACATCAATGTGCAAAGAAACGGAGGAAATTCATGCTGAATTTGCGGAAGACGAGCCTCGCCACCGCTTTTGTCATGGTCCTGACGAGCTTTACGCCATCGCAGGCCTTTCAAGTTCCTACACCCATTCCGGCACCGGTTGCGGCACAAGACCACGTCGTAGACGTTCAGTATCGCGATTGGCGTGACCGTCGAGAATGGCGCCAGCGCCATGGACGCGATTGGCGTCACCATCGCGAGTATCGTCGCCAAGGCTTCTATAACGGTCACCGCGGCTATCGCGAACGTCGTCCGGGTTACCGCTACCACAACGGCTACTGGTTCCCACTCGCAGCCTTTGCGGCTGGCGCGATCATCGGCGGAGCAACCAATCAGGCCCGCCCATCCTATGGCAGCAGCCATCAGCAATGGTGTGCGAATCGTTGGCGCTCTTACCGCGCTTATGACAACACCTATCAGCCCAATAACGGCCCGCGCCGTCAGTGCGTCTCGCCCTATAGCTGAGACAGGTCACTTGGAAGGCCCGGCTTGTCCGGGCCTTCTGCCGTCCTGGCCGCAAGCGGTCAAGTATCTGTGATTATTCTGTTAATGCTGCATTCAGGCTCAATTTCATATCGTGAATATAAGGCGGCTCCACGCCGTTAGAAAATGGAAAAGCAGGAGAATAATCGTCGTAGTTCACCCCGTCCGTTTGTGTATCCGGATGTGAATGGAGAAGGTCAGATGAAAACTTACATGAAGACTATTTTGGCTGCCGGCCTCTCAGCAGTCGTTACTGCCGGATCTATCATTCCGGCACAGGCTATGCCTATCGTGCCCGCGGCGCCTGCCGCACCTCAGGCCGACAACAACATCGTCAACGTGCAGTATTGGCGCGATCGCGGTTACTATCGTGACTACGGTCCGGGCTATTACCGCGGTCATCGCGGCTACCGTGATTACCGTCCCGGTTATCGCCACCACAATGGCTACTGGTTCCCGCTGGCAGCCTTTGCGACCGGCGCGATCGTTGGCGGTGCTCTGTCTCAGCCGCGTGAGGTCTACCGCCCCGTTCCGGAATATCGTCCGCGCCCGGTCTATCGCGAGTATCGGCCGGTCGTCCGCGGTGGCCTGAGCCAGGCGCATGTGAACTGGTGCTACGGTCGTTATCGCTCCTATGATGCGTATAGCAACACGTTCCAGCCCTATCACGGCCCACGCCAGACCTGCTATTCGCCTTACGGCTGATCGAACGCGACATGGGATTGATAAGGCTGCCCCGCACCCGCGGGGCGGCTTTTTATCAGATAATGCCCACGCGTCGCAGCAGGAACCAGGCGAGAAGACTGGACGCTATGATGAAGCCGGCCGCATAGAGCGTACCGTTTCCGCCATCGATGAAGGGCAGGGCGCTGGTATTCATGCCAAAGAAGCCGGTTACGAGTGTCGGCGGCAAGAGAAACGCTGTCATGATCGACAGGATGTAAAGATGGCGGTTCGTTTCGGACGAGAGCTTGGAGTCGATTTCTTCATGCAGAAGGCGTGCGCGCTCTTGGAGCGCATAAACATCGTAATCGACTGATTCCAGCCGGCTCGTCAGCCGCCCGGCAATCTCCTCGAAGCCTGCGGGCATTTCATCCTCATCAACGGCCGAGGCCCGCCGCATCAAGGTCAGTACGGTTCGAAGATGACGATGCAACCGCACGACCGTGCGCCGGACGGGTGCCAGCCTTCGCCGTTCGTCACGCGGCGCGGTGTCGTAGACATAGTCCTCGATCGCGTTGAGCTCTTCCGTCGTCTCCATCACCAGAGTGATCAGACTGCGCTGAAACTCCGCCACCAGTCCTTCGAAGATATGCGACGGCGTGCTGTAGCGCTTCGGGTTCTTGTCGATCGCTGCGCGTAGGCGGTCCACTGACCGCAATGGCTGAAGCCGTGTCGTAATGATAAAGCGATCCGTCAGCGCGAAATGCAGCCAGCCGAGGTCGCGCGTCTCCTGATCGAACTCCCTCTGAAAATCCACAAGAGTGCCGTAAAGCGCGCCCTCGTCGACGGTGATGGAGGGGTGCGTCTCATGCGTGGTCAGAATGGCGCGACTGTTTTCGTCAAGGCCGGGGATCGCTTCCAGAAAGGTCGCCACCCGCGTGTCGACCAGATTGAGATGCAGCCAGAAGAAGCCCTTACTGCTTTCCATTTCGCTCCACTGGGCGGTTGGCGCAAGACGCGTGCAGACCTGGTTCCCGGGCTGGAAGCGATAGGCCCAAACGAGGCCGGGAATGGCTGGGTACTGAATATCCATGTCTTGTTCCTGAGAGGCGGGCGGGTGCATAGCGGTCGCCTCTCTTGGCGAAAGGCCGCATCATGCAGACCAGAGTTTTATGACAGTTTCATAACAGTGACGATCCCGCCAAGCTTTGGAGCGAAAATCGGAATCGATTTTACCGAGGTACGAGGTGCGGAGGCGAATAGGGGTCTCGGTCCTACAGCACGTCGCGCAAAAGTGTGCAGCGGTTTTGCGATAACGACATGCGATAACAAGGACCTAGAGCGTATGAGCGAATCTCAAAGATCGCGCCACGCTTTAAGGACGCGTGGCGCTCTTGGAGAAATTTCAAATTGACGTTTACGTAAAAATCAATTAGCCCCTAAAGACATTGCATTGTAGGCAGACGCTTCGGGAGGAGGCAGGATGTATACCGCGCCGGTAGACGATATCGCTTTTACGTTGAAACACGTTGCGGGGCTGGGCGAGGCTCTTCAGAGCGGTGCGCTCGGTGATCTCGATGAAGACCTCGTCGATGCTATTCTCCATGAGGCGGGACGTTTTGCGACCGAAGAAGTTGCGCCTCTCGCCGAAATCGGCGATCGCCAGGGATCGCGTCTCGTGGACGGTGAGGTTCGCACGCCCGATGGATGGGCCGGTCTTTATCATTGCTGGGCCGAAGGCGGCTGGAACGGTCTGACGGCGCCGGAAGAATTCGGTGGGCAAGGTCTGCCGCATATGCTGAATGTCGCCGCGCTGGAAATGTGGAACTCCGGTTCCATGGCATTTGCGCTCTGCCCGACGCTCACCATGGGCGCGGTCGAAGCGATCACCGCCCATGGCAGCGAGCAACTGAAGGCCATCTATCTTGAAAATCTCGTCAGCGGCAAATGGACGGGTACAATGAACCTGACGGAGCCGCAGGCGGGCTCCGATCTTGCCGCACTCAAGACCAGGGCCGAACGGGCCGACGACGGCACATACCGCATTTTCGGCCAGAAGATCTACATCACCTGGGGTGAACACGACGCCGCCGAAAACATTATTCACTTGGTACTTGCCCGTCTGCCGGATGCCCCTGCGGGGACACGCGGGATCTCGCTTTTCCTCGTGCCGAAGTTTCTGCCGGATGCGATTGGCAATCCGGGTGAGCGCAACGATCTCTTCTGCCATGCTCTGGAGCACAAGCTTGGCATTCACGGCTCGCCGACCTGCACCATGATCTTCGGCGATGGCCGTTACGGTGAGGAGAAAGGTGCTATCGGCTGGCTCGTGGGTGAGGAGAACAAGGGGCTCGCCTGCATGTTCACCATGATGAACAATGCCCGCCTCGCCGTCGGGATGCAGGGCGTGGCAATTTGCGAAGCCGCAACCCAGAAGGCGATCCAATATGCCAAGGAGCGGACTCAAGGCAAGGCGCCCGGAACGACGGCGACGGGCATGAGCCCGATCATCGAGCATCCGGATATTGCCAGAACGCTGCTGACCATGAAGGCGCTGACACAAGGCTCGCGTGCCATCAGCTTCGCCTGCGCCCATGCCATCGACATGAGCCATGCGGAAAGCGATACCGGGACACAGAAGTTCTGGCAGGAACGCGCGGCCCTCCTGACGCCGATTGCCAAGTCCTTCTCCACCGATGCCGGTGTGGACGTGGCCTCGCTCGGCATTCAGGTGCATGGCGGTATGGGCTTTATCGAGGAAACGGGTGCTGCCCGCTATTTGCGTGATGCCCGCATCGCCCCGATCTATGAAGGCACCAACGGCATTCAGGCCATCGACCTGGTCATGCGCAAGCTGCCGCTCTCTGAAGGCCATCATGTCCGCGGCTTTATCGAAGAGTTGAAGGCCATTGCCGAAACTGTTCGTGCATCGAACAAGCCGGAACTGGGCGAAACGGCGCGCTACCTCGATCAAAGCATTGCCGATCTAGAGGTTGCCACCGACTGGCTGCTGGATGCCCAAACCAACGGACGGGTAGCCGCCGCGCTTGCTGGCGCGACTCCTTACCAGCGCCTCTTCGGCCTCGCACTGACAGGAGTCTATCTTGCCAAGGGCGCGCTTGCAGACGTTGACGACGGGCAGGGTGCCAAGCGCGCCTCGCTCTGCCGTTTTGCGGCGGAAAATCTTTTGGCGGAAACGGCTGCGCTGAAGGATCGAGTCGTATCGGGTGCCGCAAGTCTCGAAGCTGCACGCGCCGTTCTTGGCTGAAGGACGTATCCATGTCTGAAGATCATATCCTTCTCGAACGCCCTCAAGACGCCGCCGGGGTGCAAGTCATCCGCTTTAACCGGCCGGACAAGAAGAACGCCATTACCGATGCCATGTATCGCAGCATGATCGATGCGTTGAAGGCCGCCGATGCGGACGAGGACGTTCGCGCCATTGCCTTTCTCGGCACGCCGGGGTGCTTTTCTGCCGGCAATGATATGGCTGATTTCCTTGGGTTTGCCATGTCGGGAGGCAAGGGGCAGCTTACGGCTGGAGACTTCCTGCACACGCTGGTCAGTGTAGAAAAGCCCATCGTCTCCGGCGTCGATGGCTTAGCGATCGGCATCGGCATGACGCTCAACCTCCACTGCGATCTGACGGTCGCTTCCAGCCGCAGCCTGTTCAAGACACCCTTCGTCGATCTGGCACTGGTGCCGGAAGCCGCCTCCAGCCTTCTCGTGCCGCGCATTGCTGGCCATCAGCGAGCGTTCGCGCTTCTTGCGGCAGGTGAGGGCTTCTCGGCGGAGCAGGCTCTGGCTGCGGGCCTGATCTGGAAGGTCGTCTCTGAGGCCGATGTCGAGGGGGAAACCCTGAAGATTGCCGCTAACCTCGCGTCGAAGCCACCGCAAGCGCTGAAGATCGCCCGCAATCTCGTCCGAGGTGACGTCGATGCCATCCGAACACGGATAGACGAGGAAATCGTTCACTTCGCCGCCCAGCTTCAGAGTAGCGAGGCACGCGCTGCCTTCGAGGCATTCATGCGCCGTTAAGTCTCTTGAGAAGAAGGTGTCGGTCTTTACGGAACGGGAAGTGTTTCCGGTTACTCGATCAACATCTTTACTTGGGAGAAGGTCGCCATGATGCGCAAAACTGCTCTTGCAATGATTGCTATACTGTCACTGTCCGGCATTGCGGAGGCGGGCATGCTGTCCTCGCCGATGATATCTTCGCCTGGAGAGAATGATGTCGTTCAGGTGCAGGATTTCAACAGCCGCTCGCAACGCAGCAATCAGAATCAGAACAACGGGTGGGATCGTCGGCAGCCGCGTTTCGTCTGCGTCATCACGCCGCCCGATAGCGCCGACCGCTCACGCCCCTATGTCTGCCCGGTTCAGCAAGGCCGTGTCGGTGGCCGTTGCCGCTGCTCCGGCGTGGTCGGTAGCGGCAGTATCGATACGGCGTGGTAACGCGACTTATTTTTCCAGTGTCACGACCGCCTCGACATGCGGCGACCAGAGGAACTGGTCGATCGGCGTCACGCCTGTAATGCGATAGCCACCCTCGACCAGGATGGAGAGATCGCGCGCTAAGGACAGCGGATTGCAGCTGACGGCGACGATCTTCTTCACCGTGCTGCGGGCAAGCTCCTTGCATTGTGCTTCCGCGCCTGCACGTGGCGGATCGAAGACGACGGCGTCGTAAAGTTTCAGCTCCTTGGCAATCAAAGGATGGCGGAACAGGTCGCGCCGCTCGATGGTGACCGGCTTCAAACCGGGTGTGTTGCGTGCGGCAAAATCCAGCGCCTTCAATGGCTTGTCTTCCGCTTCCACACCATGCACCTTGCCGATGCGTGCGAGCCGTAGCGTGAAAGTACCGGTGCCACAGAATAGATCGGCGATCCGCTTTGATTTGCCGACATGCGCCAATACGCGTTCGGCCATGGCCTCTTCCGCCACCTTGGTGGCCTGGACGAAGCTGCCCGCGGGCGGGGCGACTTTGACGCTGCCGAATTCGATGACCGGCTTCTGCGGTTCGATCAGAATTTCGCCGGAGAGCGATACACGTGCAATGCCGCGCATGGACAGAACCGTTTCGGTCAATGCGCGACGCTGCTTGTCATTGACGGACTTGATGCCCTCAACGGCAATATCCAGCCCCGAAAGCGTCTCCATCACCGTCATGCGGAAAGGCTCCGCATTGGATGCGAGCGGCAGACCGATAGCCCGGATCGCATCGAGCCTCGACACGATGGCGGGCGAGGCGATGGGACATTCCTCGATCGCAACGATGTGGTGGCTGTTGGCCTGGCTGAAGCCGAGGAGAAGTCCCTTCTCGGTCTTGCGCGCGGTAAAGACGACGCGCCGCCGCTCACCGGGCCGACAGATCACCAGCGGATCGACCTCCACATCCAGACCCTTTGAACGCAGGGCAGAGACGACGAGGTTACGTTTGAAGGCGTGATAGGGCTCGTCCGCAACATGTTGCAGCGAGCAGCCGCCGCAGGTGCCGTTTTTGCCATCCGGTCCGAAATGCCGACAAGCAGGCTCGCGCCGATCTGGCGACGCTTCCGTAATCGACATGATCGTGCCTTGGTCCTTTACCCGAGCGATCGCGACCGTCTCTCCGGGAAGCGTAAAGGGCACATAGACCGTGCCCTCGGGACAGTGCGCAATGCCATCGCCCTGTGCGCCGAGGCTCTGGATCTTGACGGTCTGCGTACTCATGGCTTTCTGCCTCCGAGAAGGAATTCTACATTGCCATCCCCTCCGGCAATGGGGGAGGGGATCAGACCGAGGCTTTCCCAGCCCATGTCTTCTGTGAGCCAACGCTCCAACTCTTCGGCAACCTGCGGTGCGGTCTCGGGCTCTTTCAACAGGCCAGCCTTGCTGATCGCATCGCGTCCGGCCTCGAATTGCGGCTTGACGAGCAGAACCGCAAGCGCGCCATCCTTCGCCAGATCGAGCGCGGGTGCCAGCGCCAGCTTCAGCGAAATGAAGGAGACGTCCGAGACGATGAAGCTGATCTCGCGACCGTCAACATCGTCTTCTGTCAAAAAACGCGCATTCAGCCCCTCGATGCTGGTCACACGTGGATTGTTCTCCACCCGCGGGTGGATCTGCCCGTGACCTACGTCGATTGCGGTGACGTGGCCTGCACCGCGTTCCAGCAGCACCTCCGTAAAGCCACCGGTGGAAGCACCCACATCCAGGCACTCATGGCCTTTCGGGTCCAGCTCAAAATGATCGAGCGCAGCGACGAGTTTTAGCGCGGCGCGAGACACATAATCCTGTGCTGGATCGTCGATTGCGATAACCGCGTTCTCGGCAAAGCAGAGGCTTGGCTTGGTCACGATCTTGCCATTCACGCTGACGGTGCCGCGCGACACAGCATCGCGCGCGCGAGAGCGACTGGCAAACAGGCCCTTGGCGACCAGAAGCTGGTCCAGGCGTTGGTTTTCGGATGTTTTGGTCATGGAGAGTGTCAATGACGGCCAATCGGGCGCAGTGCAAGCGCTTTGTGTCTGCTCCCTGCGGAAGACTTCGTTTACCCTGACGAATACTGTCAGGGTTTGTTTCTTTAGAGAGTTCAAATTTAAGCAAAAATCAACCGCTTTGCAGCAATTTGCGAGGCTGAAAACGGATCCCGTCCTGACATGAAGGTTAGGACGGAAAACTATTGGTTCGCGGTCTGATGACTGATGCGCGGTCCTGCGTCGAAGAAGAGCTGTCGATGTCTTTGAAAAATTTGCCTATCAATATCAAGTTGATGATGACCTTCGTCGCCTTGATGGGTGTGTGCCTTGTGGCCTCGGCATTCGTGTTCTTTCAAACGCTGGACGCACAGCGCCTGTCTGACACGCAGACTCGCACAGCTCAACTGATGCAGACTGTAGACGAAGCGAAGGCAGCCATGCTGGAGCAGGTCGTCAATCAGCGCGGCTTTCTTCTGTTCCGGAGTGACAGCACATACAAGGATGTCTTCGCTCAGCGTGACGTGATGCTGCAGAAATTGAAAGAGGCACGTGGATATGCTGCCGACCAGCCCGATATTTTGAAATCCATCGATGAGATGGAGGCGACGGCGACTGTGTTCTATAAGCAGTTGGCAGAGCCGCAAATGGCCGCTCGCAAAACGACGGAAGCACCGGTCTCCGAAATCATCGAGATCGGCCGCAACCAGGCCAAGGGCCAGGTCGACGGCTTCCGTGCTGCTGCCGAAAAGATTAAGGAGCAGCTGAACGCACTCGCCAAGTCGCAGATTGATGCCCAGCAAGGCGCCCAGGCCAACCTGCAATATGCGTTGCTTGGCGGTGGGGCGGCAGCGGGTCTCGTTTCGATCCTCTTGATCTGGGCACTATCGCGCGCCATCGTCACGCCCATTGTCGGCATGACCGATGCCATGGGCCGCCTTGCCAATGGCGATAACAACGTCGACGTTCCCGCCCTCGACCGAGGCGATGAAGTTGGGAAAATGGCACAGGCCGTTCTGGTCTTTAAGGATGCTGCTATCGAAAAGCAGCGTCTGTCTCATGAGAGTGATCGTTTGCGCGCCTCCACTGAGGCTGATCGTCTGCGCAACGAGGCTGAAAAAGAGCGCGCCGAAGCTGAGCAGGCTTTCGCTCGTGAGGAGCTTGCCAAGGGGTTGCAGGCGCTCGCCGACGGCAATCTCGACTACCGCATCGAAAAGCCCTTCACGCCGTTCATCGAGCCGCTTCGTTTGAACTTCAACACGTCGCTTGAAAGCCTGCAGCAGACCTTGCGCAAGGTGGGTGAAAACGCTGCGGCGATCCATGCCGGTGCTGCTGAAATGCTTTCTGCCGCCGACGACCTGTCTCGCCGCACCGAACAGCAGGCTGCTTCGGTCGAAGAGACCGCTGCCGCGCTGGAAGAAGTCACCACGACGGTTCGCGATAGCGCCAAAGGCGCCGAAGAAGCGGGCGCTCTTGTGCAGCGCGCCCGTGCCGGTGCCGAACAATCCGGTACAGTCGTGCGCCGCGCCGTGGCCGCCATGCAGGAGATCGAAAAGTCCTCTGGCGAAATTACCAACATCATCGGCGTGATCGACGATATTGCCTTCCAGACGAACCTGCTCGCATTGAATGCGGGCGTAGAAGCAGCCCGTGCCGGCGAGGCTGGTAAAGGCTTTGCCGTCGTTGCACAGGAGGTGCGCGAGCTTGCCCAGCGCTCGGCCAATGCGGCAAAGGAAATCAAGTCGCTGATCAGCAACTCCAGCAAGCATGTGGAGAATGGCGTGGGTCTCGTCGGCGAAACCGGCAAGGCGCTGCAGATGATCGTGGCCGAGGTCGAAGAGATCAATACCCATGTGAGCGCCATCGTCACGGCCTCGCGTGAACAGGCAACCGGCCTGAATGAGATCAATACCGCAGTGAACACCATGGATCAGGGAACGCAGCAAAATGCAGCCATGGTTGAACAGCAGACGGCCGCAAGCCACTCGCTCGCCCGTGAGGCCGAAGCACTCACAAGCCTGATCGGCCAGTTCAATCTGGGCGCTGGGGTAGGCATCAGTACGACATCCTTTACACCGAGTTCAGCTCATGTTGCGCCACGCGCAGCTCCTGCGGCTGCACCAAAGCCGGTCTATTCGACGAAGCCGAGCTTCACACCCGCCGCAGTCAAGCCGGCTGCCCGCCCGGTGGCTTCCCCTGCGCGCGCGCTCGGCGCAACACTGGCCCAGGCATTCGGAGCAAAGGCCGAAACGCCCCACCTGAAGGCGAGCGAGCAGAATTGGGAAGAGTTTTGAGGACAGGGCTTCCCACCAAAAAGCCGTAGGAAGCTCCGCCGGCTTCTATAATGCATTGGGAAAATGGTTTTGGGCGAGAACCAGCGAGCTATGTTGGTTGTTGGGGCGGCGGACACAGGCCCGCCCCTCGAATTCATAGCGAGACCCAATCGGCTCACGTAAATCTTGGTCCTGATAACATCTGCTGAAGACATGATCAAAGTCCTAAAAGCGATCTCCTCCGCAGCCTCGCCAATTGACTCGACCTCCAGTCTGTTCATGTTCCCGCAAGTCTTCAACGTCGACGTCTCTGTGAGCTGAGCAGCGCGTCCATAGCACGGGAAAATGGATCGCCCGCGCCTTCGTGCCTGACGTGGCACTCTCTACCATTATTGTAGTCGCGCCAGCTGTTCCCCCTTGCCCGGAACTAAACAGCTAAAATCGGGGTCTGCCGAGCCCTGTTGTGGCATCGGGCCCAGTGTGGATGGCGGACAACCGAAAGCCGCAAGGATCGTTCCTGTGGCTTCTTCGTTTTCGAATCAAAGGCTTATCCCGCAAAACCGACGTCGATCTGTTTTTGGCCTAGAGCCTGAAACACAGTCCTGATGATGCCAGCACGGTCCAACCCTGCCTCGGCATACATGGTTTCCGGCTTTGCCTGCTCTACCCAATGGTCGGGCATGGTCAGCGTGCGAACCTTGATACCGGTATCCAGAAGGCCGGCTCCTGCCATGAAGTGGAGCACTTGCGCACCGAAACCTCCGGAAGACCCTTCTTCGATGGTGACGAGAACCTCGTGATGGCTCGTCAGCTGGCGGATGAGATCGAGATCGAGCGGCTTGGCAAAGCGTGCATCGGCCACCGTTGTGGAAAGCCCTGCTGCGTCCAGATCTTCTGCGGCTGCCAGGCATTCGGCGAGACGTGTGCCGAAGGAGAGAAGTGCGATTTTCGAGCCTTCCTTGACGACGCGACCTTTGCCAATCTCAAGGATTTCGCCACGGGCTGGCATCTCAATGCCCACACCTTCCCCACGCGGGTAGCGGAAGGAGATTGGGCCTTCGTCATAGGCTGCGGCGGTGCGCACCATGTGTTTGAGTTCAGCCTCGTCGGACGCGGCCATCACCACCATGCCGGGCAGGGTGGCGAGGAACGTGGTGTCGAAGGAGCCCGCATGGGTTGGGCCGTCGGCGCCAACGAATCCAGCGCGATCGATCGGAAAACGGACCGGCAATCCCTGCAGCGCCACATCGTGCACCAGCTGGTCGTAACCGCGTTGCAGGAAGGTGGAGTAGAGCGCGCAGAAGGGCTTGTAGCCTTCCGCAGCAAGACCCGCCGCAAAGGTCACGGCGTGCTGCTCGGCAATGCCGACATCGAAAGTGCGCTTGGGGAAGAGTTCGGCCAGCTTATCGAGCCCTGTGCCGCTCGGCATGGCAGCAGTGACGCCGACAATCTTGTCGTCGAGCTTTGCTTCCTGCACCAGTGCCTCGGCGAAGACGCTGGTATAGCTCGGCGCATTCGGCTTTGCTTTCGCTTGGGTACCGGTGATGACATCGAACTTGTTGACGCCATGATATTTGTCGGCGGCGGCTTCGGCCGGGGCGTAGCCCTTGCCCTTCTGCGTCACGACATGGATCAGCACCGGACCCTTCTGGTTGTCGCGCACATTACGCAAGACGGGGAGAAGATGCTCGAAGGAATGGCCGTCGATCGGGCCGATATGATAGAAGCCGAGCTCTTCGAACAGCGTGCCGCCCGTTACATAGCCGCGCGCATGGGTCACTGCGCGGGTTATGGCACGGTCGATCGTTTTGCCGAGATAGGCCGTCAGCTTCTTGCCGAAGTCTCGGAAGCCCATATAGGTCCGGCCGGATGCAAGGCGTGCCAGATAGGCGCTCATGGCCCCCGTCGGCGGCGCGATCGACATGTCGTTGTCGTTGAGGATGACGATCAGACGTGCGTCCAGCGCGCCAGCATTGTTCAGCGCCTCGAAAGCCATACCGGCCGACATTGAGCCATCGCCAATGATCGCAATCACCTTGCGGTCACTGCCATCGAGTTCTGCCGCAACCGCCATGCCAAGACCGGCGGAAATGGAGGTGGAGGAGTGGCCTGCACCAAAATCGTCATACTCACTTTCGGCACGGCGTGTGAAGCCGGAAAGGCCACCTTCCTGGCGCAGCGTGCGGATGCGATCGCGACGACCGGTCAGGATTTTATGCGGATAACACTGGTGTCCGACATCGAAGATCACGCGGTCGTCAGGGGTGTTGAACACCTTGTGGATGGCGATCGTCAGTTCCACCACGCCGAGGCCGGCACCCAGATGTCCACCGGTCTTGGAGACCGCATCGATCATCTCGTCGCGCAATTCCCTCGCCAGTTGCGGCAGGTCGCGATCCTCGATTGCTTTCAGATCGGATGGGAATTTCACCCGGTCAAGCAATGGTGTGTCTGGCATTCCGGTCAATCGTTTGGCCTTCGTGTTCTCTTCAAAAACGTACCCTTTAGATGGGGCAGGGCGCAGCCTTCGGCAAGCATGGTCCCGTTCTACAGCATCGGCCTGAAAATCGAAATCGATTTTCGGAAAAGCACGATGCGTGGATTCAAACATTTAGAGCGTCCTTTGTGCGTCCGAAAGGACGCACGGCGCTCCCACACATTTCAGCCTTTGGGCAAAGGTACAAACTCGTTTTCATCTCCCGGTACGATATCGAAACGTCCGGTTCTCCACTCTTCCTTGGCCTGTTCTATGCGTTCTTTTGATGACGAGACGAAATTCCACCAGATATAACGCCGCGAGTTCAACGCAGCACCTCCGAAGAGCATGATGTGACAACCATCGACACCGCCCTTCAGGGTGATGTCGTCACCGGCGCGAAAGGCCAGCAACTGGTCTGCTGCAAACACATCGCCAGCGACTTCCAGTGAGCCGGAGAGAATATAGATCGCCCTTTCTTCGTGATCGGCCGGAAAAGGAAACTTCGCGCCCGCGGCAAGCGAAAGGTCGGCATAAAGCGTATCGGTGAAGGTCTTGACCGGTGAGTGCAGGCCCGCAAAATCACCAATAACGACACGTCCGGTTGCGCCCGCCACATCGATCAGCGGCATGGAATCGCGTTCGGTGTGGGAGAAATCCGGAGCGATCTCTTCCTTGTCGTCCGGTAGGGCAAGCCAGGTTTGCAGGCCGGACATGGAGAAAGGATGCCCGCGCAGGTTTTCGGGTGTACGCTCCGAATGGACGATACCGCGACCCGCCGTCATCAGGTTGATATCGCCCGGCCGCACGACGATTTCCGTTCCGAGGCTATCGCGGTGCTTGATCTCGCCATCGAAAAGATAGGTCACGGTGGAAAGCCCGATATGCGGATGCGGCTTTACGTCCAGCGCGTCCCCGGCCTTCAAGATCGCCGGCCCCATCCTGTCGAAGAAGATGAAAGGTCCGACTAGACGGCGATCCCTCGTCGGCAATGCGCGACGCACGGAAAAGCCGCCAATATCGCTCGAACGGGGAACGATAAGATTCTCGATCGCATCACACGCAAAAGCATCGCCGACGGCGGGATCATTGCCTGGAAAAAACGACATGGATTGCTCCTTCACCGTGCTTGCTTCGCAGACTACCACGATTTGATCCGGTGTGTGAGCATTCTCTTATGGAGGCGGCGCTACTGCGACCGGCAGCGAGCAGGGCGACGAAAACCAAGCTCATGAGCACAATGCTTGACGTGCGAGCCTTATTCGCCGTCCAGTGGCTCGACACCCTGAGGTTTGCCTGCGCGGTCCAGGCGGATCTTTTCGATGCGCTTTTCGGCGGTCGTCAGCAACGCTTCGCAATGCTTCTTCAGGGCTTCTCCGCGCTCGTAAATGGCGATGGATTCGTCCAAGGCCACATCGCCGCGTTCCAGGCGGGCAACAATGCTTTCCAGCTCGGCGACGGCCTTTTCGAAAGAGTAACCGCTGACATCGGCTGTGTTGGCATTTTCCGTCATCTTCAACCCTTCATCATTCTCAAGATATGCATGGCCGCCGATTCCGCCAGCCCTTCCAGATCATAACCGCCTTCCAGAAGGCTGACGACCCGGTTGCCGGCATATTTATCGGCCATCTCCAGAATTCGCCCCGTTGCCCAATCGAAATCCTCACCCACCAGATTGATGTGGGCGAGTGGATCGCGGTGATGGGCATCGAAACCGGCGGAGATGATAATCAGGTCCGGCGAGAAATCGGCAATAGCAGGCAGAACCCTGGACTTGAAGGCCTCGCGGAAATGGTCGCTTCCCGTGTTAGGGGAGAGCGGTGCGTTGACGACGTTGTTCTTCACGCCTGTTTCGTTTTTGTCGCCGCTCCAGGGATAAAGTGGCATCTGGTGGGTGGAACAGAAAAGCACCGATGTGTCGTTCCAGAAGATGTCCTGCGTGCCGTTACCGTGGTGAACATCCCAATCCACGATTGCCACGCGCTCCGCGCCATGCACCCGTTGCGCGTGACGGGCGGCGATCGCCGCATTGTTAAACAGACAGAAACCCATCGCCTTTTCGGTTTCCGCATGGTGGCCCGGCGGACGGCTTGCGACGAAGACGTTGTCGGCTTCGCCTTTGAAAACGTCATCCACGGCGGCCATGGCCGCACCAATTCCGGTCAGGGCTGCTTGCAGGCTTTTCGGAGAGGCGTAGGTGTCGGCTTCGATACGGTTGATCTCGCCGTCTTCTTCCGGGATCTGACGCATTACGGACAGAAGATGGCTTTCCGGGTGAGCCAGAAGCACCGCATCCTCATTGGCCTGCGGTGCTTGGGTGCGAACCAGCCGCTCGAAATTCGGATGCTCGAGCGCGATGTTCAGCGAGCGTAGTCTGTCTGGCCGCTCCGGATGCCCATCAGGGGTGATGTGTTCCAGGAAGATCGGATGCTCGTAAAGCCGTGTGGCCATGGGTCGCTTGCTCCTGAAACGGATAAAATCGTTGTTAAGCGCGCTGCGGCAGCAGCGGGTAACCAGCCATCACCGCCCGGCCAGCAAGCGCTGCCACGACGGCCTTGATCAGATCACCCGGGACAAACGCCATGGAGCCGATGAATGCCTTGCTGAAACCGATGCCGGTTGCGAAAGCCAGGTAAGTGATCCCGAAAGTGTAAAGGACAATGACACCACCTGCGACGCAGGCGAGAAAGAAGCCAATGCCTTGCGTCAGCGCGGTCTGGTTCGCCTTCACAAGGCGTTCGGAAAGGATGCCTGTCACGAATGCAGCGGCGATCCAGCCGATCAGATAACCCGTTGTCGGAGTTGTGAAAATCGAGAGCCCACCTCTGCCGCCGGAAAGAACCGGCAGGCCGATGGCCGCAATCAGGATTGTCAGCAGCACGGCAAGCGTGCCGCGCTTTGCGCCAAGCACGACACCAGCCAGCATGACGCCGAGTGACTGCGCTGTGATCGGAACCGGAATGAAGCCGAGTGTGATGGGCGGCAGCAGGCCAAGTGCGATGATGATGGCTGAAAACAGCGATATCAGAACGAGGTCACGGGTCGTCATGGGGCATCTCCCTTTTGCTTAAGTGAGGTTTGACCTCTGAAGCCGCGCGCGTCAATGGCATCCGCAATCGCGTCGGCATCCTTCAACGTCATAATGACGAGTGGGACGAGAATACTGGTGAGCCTCACACGACTTCCGCGTGCCCGGTGCGCATCGGTCAACGTGTGATACCGGCTGATGATCTCAGGGACGAAGCGAACCACAAGGCCAACCGCAAGGCCCACGTCGGCCGCATTTGCCAAGCCAAGCTTCTCAAGCGGGCGAAGCGCGTAAGTGATCTCATCCATGAACTGCGAGATGCTGACACTTGCCGTGACCGCCGTTGCCAGCAGTGTCAGCGCGCTCAATCTCAAGAGGGTGATGGTGGCATCCATGAATGGGATCAGCAGGACGCTGAACGCGGCGATGAGGGCGATGGTCAGGAAGACCGGGCGAAGCCGGGAGAGCGTTCCGCGCAGTCCGAGATGGGCCTGCCGAAGAGTGAGCAACGCCAGGATGACCGCAAGACTGAGGATCAACGGATCGCGAGTGAGAAACAACGCCGCGCTGAAAGCCGCAAGCGTCAATAGCTTGATGCGCGGCGAAAGCCTGTAAAGCCAGCCCGTTCCCTCGGCATAAAGGCTTCTCATGAAAGTGCGATCTTCCGGTATTGGGCAATCACCTCTTCTGGCTTACCATCCAATGTCAGCACGCTTTGATGGAAGAGCAGAACGCGATCGAAAGTCTCAAGCAACGATAGGTCATGGGTAATGACGACCACATCCTGCTCCAAACCGAGGATCGTCCGCTCCACCACGGCGCGGTTCTTCAGATCGAGCTGGTTCGTCGGTTCGTCCAGGATCAGAATGTTTGGGCCGGTGATGGACAGGGCCGCAAGCGCTGCAAGCTGCAACTCGCCACCCGACAGTTCATGAGCACGGCGGCCTGAAAGGTGTTCGATGCCGAAGCGATGCAACATCGCCGTCACGGCCTCATCGACCGCGCTCTTGCCGAGGCCGCGATTCCTCAATCCAAAGGCGATGTCGTCGCGAATGATCGGCAGGATGATCTGGTTCTGCGGGTTCTGGAAAACAAAGCCCACCTGTTTCAAGACAGCATCGGCATCCTTTACCGTATCGAGCCCGTTGACGATGACCCTTCCGGTCGTTGGTTTGGTCAGACCATTGATCAATCGGGCGAAGGTGGTCTTGCCGGAACCGTTGAGACCGATAATGCCGATGCGCCGTTGCGACAGCGAAAGATCGAGCGGCGCAAGCGCCGTTCGTCCCTCGAAAGTTACACCCGCATTCTGGAACTGAATGTCCACGTCGTTTCCCTTGTTGTCCTCTACGCCTCTATAAACACAAAGGGCTATCGACGAAATCAAGAACAAAAAAAGAACATTGATTTCGCGAAACGGGAATCCTAGACTTCGTGACATGGCGATTCTGGTTTCCAACGAAGCAGCACGGCGTATTTTTCTGGCACGGCAGGGTCTTTCGGCGCCGCCGAACAAGGCACTGTCGAAGGACGGATTGCTCGAGCTCATTACGACTCTCGGCTTTGTGCAGGTGGATAGCATCGCAACAGTAGAGCGAGCGCATCACCAGATCATCTTCTCCAGAAACCAGACCTATAGGCGCGAGCATCTGACCGCGCTGCTGGAAAAGGACCGCACGCTTTTCGAGCACTGGACACATGATGCGTCGATCGTGCCGACGGCCTTTTATCCCTACTGGAAGCACCGCTTCCGCCGCCGCGAGCCAATCATGCAGGAGCGTTGGCAAAAATGGCATGGCGAGGGATTCGATTCCGCCTTCGAGGAGACCTATCGGCACATTGCAGAAAACGGTGCGGTCATGTCGCGCGATATGAAGGCCGAAGATCATCAATCCGGCGGCTGGTGGAACTGGCATCCATCCAAGACGGCGCTTGAATATATGTGGCACACCGGCAGACTTGCCATCGCGCGCCGCGTGAACTTTCAGAAGGTCTACGATCTCGCAGAGCGCGTCATCCTGAAGGAGCACTACGATCAGGACGTCAGCCACGAAGCCTTCATCGATTGGGCCTGCCGTGAGGCACTATCTCGGCTGGGCTTTGCGACCTCAGGAGAAATATCCGCCTTCTTCAATCTGGTGACGCCGAACGAGGCGAAGGACTGGGTGACGTCCCATCGGGACGAACTGGTCGAGGTCTCGCTGATCTCAGCCAATGGTGCTAAGGAGCGCGCATCCCACGCCTTTGCGAGCTTTGCAGCAGAAATGGATGCGGAGGCGTCGCTCGAACCGCCGCAGCGGGTCCGGGTTCTCAGCCCCTTCGATCCGTTGTTGCGCAACCGTGCTCGTACTGAACGCCTCTTCGGCTTCTTCTATCGGATCGAAGTCTTCGTGCCGGAGCCGAAGCGACAATATGGCTATTATGTCTTCCCGCTTCTGGAAGGCGATCGCATGATCGGGCGCATCGATATGAAGGCAGAGCGCAAGAACGGTTCGCTCGACGTTAGACGTCTATGGCTGGAGCCGGGCGTGCGGCCATCATCGGGCAGGTTGGGAAAGCTGGATGCGGAACTGAACCGGCTGGCAAAATTCACCGGCGTTGCGAGCGTGCGTTATTTGGATGGCTGGCTAGCTGGGGAATAGGGCCAAGAGCGGACGAGCCCGCTCCTGGCATTTTCACGCATCAGCAGAGCTCGGTGGAGCTGATCTGGATACCAAAGCCTTCCAGCCCGACATAATGGCGCTCGCGTGTGGTCAGCAACTTGATGGAGCTGATGCCGAGTTCCTTTAGGATCTGCGCGCCAAGGCCGATTTCCAGCCATTCTTCTTCGCGAGAACGCGCCTGCTCGTGAGTCTCGTCCGCATCACGCGCCTTGCGGCGGCCTTCGACCTTGCCGACGCCAACTGAACCCTCGCGAAGATAAACGATAACGCCGCGACCTTCCTCGGCAATCTTCTGCATATAATTGCGCACCGGCTGCTTGCTGCCGAAAATATCGTCCGCCACGTTTTCCGGATGCAGGCGAACCGGAATATCGACGCCATCGCGGATATCGCCGAAAATCACCGCCATGTGCTGCATCGGGTCCCAGGGCAGGGAATAGGTCTGCGCCTTGGCCGGGCCGAAGGGTGTATCGATGGTGAACTCGCTCTCAATCTCCACCAGCGTTTCCTTGCGCTGGCGGTAGGCGATCAGGTCGGCAACGGACACCTGTTTCAGACCATGGGTTTCCGCAAAGCTCGAAACCTGCGGACCACGCATGACGCTGCCATCGTCATTGACGAGTTCGCAGATGACGCCGATCGGTGGCAGGCCTGCAAGCCTGCAGAGGTCCACGGCTGCTTCCGTATGGCCCGAGCGCATCAGCACGCCGCCTTCGCGTGAAATCAGCGGAAAGATGTGGCCGGGACGGGTAAAATCAGCGGGGCCGACATTCGGGTTCGCAAGATTGCGCACCGTCAGCGTACGGTCGTCGGCGGAAATGCCGGTCGTGGTTCCGTGTTTGAAGTCGACGGACACGGTAAAGGCGGTCGTATGCGCGCTGTCGTTTTCGGCGACCATGGCGTTCAGGTTCAGCCTCTTGGCTTCCCCCCGCGGCATGGGCGCACAGACGATGCCGGAGGTGTGGCGCACGATGAAGGCCATTTTTTCAGCCGTACAATGCACGGCGGCAACGATGAGATCGCCTTCGTTCTCGCGCCCGTCATCATCCATGACTACCACGATCTCGCCAGCCTCGAAGGCGCGGATCGCTTCCACGACGCGTTTCTGATCGTATGCCATGCTATTTCTCCTGTTTATTTCAGTCTGCCAGTCTGGCCGCGGTCGCGCAGATAGTGGTCTGCGACTGTGCAGGCGACCATGGCTTCGCCAATGGGAACGGCGCGAATGCCCACGCAAGGGTCATGACGGCCCTTGGTGCGGACGTCGACGTTGTTTCCATCGGCATCGATGGACTGGCGTTCGGTGAGGATCGAAGAGGTGGGCTTGATGGCAAAACGTGCGACGATCGGCTGACCGGTCGCAATGCCACCTAAAATGCCGCCGGCATGGTTCGACAGGAAGAAAGGCTGGCCGTCATTGCCCATGCGCATCTCGTCGGCATTTTCCTCGCCGCTGAGTTCCGCGGACGCAAAACCTTCGCCGATCTCGACACCCTTTACCGCGTTGATCGACATCAGATTGGACGCGATATCCTGATCGAGCTTGGCATAGATCGGTGCGCCGATGCCTGCCGGAACGCCCTCGGCGACAACTTCCACCACAGCGCCGATGGAAGAGCCCGCTTTGCGGACCGTATCGAGATAGTCTTCCCAAACAGGCACCATCTCAGGATCCGGGCAGAAGAATGGGTTCTCGTTGACCTGCGCCCAATCCCAATTGTCGCGGTTGATCTTGTGCTTGCCGATCTGCACGAGTGCTGCGCGAACGGTCATCCCGGGCACAACCTTGCGGGCCAGCGCGCCGGCTGCCACGCGTGCTGCTGTTTCGCGCGCAGAAGAGCGGCCACCGCCGCGGTAATCACGAATGCCGTATTTCAGATCATAGGTGAAATCGGCGTGGCCTGGACGGTAGCGCTTGGCGATCTCGCCATAATCCTTCGAGCGCTGGTCGGTGTTTTCGATCAGCATGGAAACCGGCGTGCCTGTGGTGATCATGGTCTCGCCGTCCTCATCCAGCATCACGCCGGAAAGAACCTTGACGATGTCATCTTCGCGCCGCTGGGTGACGAAGCGGCTCTGGCCAGGCTTACGCTTATCCATCCAGGCCTGCACTTCCGCAAGCGTGAAGCGAATGCCGGGAGGGCAGCCATCCACCACGCAGCCCAGCGCCGGACCATGGCTTTCGCCCCAGGTGGAAACGCGGAAGAGATGACCGAACGTGTTATGCGACATGACAATAAAACCAGACTAGGCAGCGTTTCCTTAGAGAGACGCGATATTTACAAAAATGCGCGGTCATCTCCTTAGTGGAAAATAACAGGAAGGCAAAAGCCTTTCTTTGATCCGGCTGGGGGCCGCGTGCATCAAGACACGTGACGCAGTTCCTGCTGTAGGGCAAAGGCTGAAAACTCGTGTGGTGGCAAAGGCGCGGCAAAGGCAAAGCCTTGAAGGATATCGCAGCCCATATCTTTCAGCATAGCGGCATGCTCCATCGTTTCCACGCCTTCTGCCACGGTCTCGACGCCGAGCGAGCGGGCGATGTCGATGATGGAACGGACCAGCGCCCGCTCCTGTGGAGAGTTGAGAATCGGCATCACCAGCTGTCGATCGATCTTGAGGCGTTTCGGCTTGAGGCGCAGCAGGCTGATAAGTGAGGTATGTCCGGTACCGAAATCATCGATTTCGACATCGATGCCAAGCGCTTTGACCCTGTCGAGATTTTGAACGACCTGCTCGTCGCTGTCATCGAGGAAGATGGATTCAACCAACTCAAAGACAACTTCGCCAGGCCGGATGTGAAGTTGTTGCAGGCTTTCCAGCAGATGCACGTCATGCAGACGACGCACCGAAACATTGACCGAAACGCGGGGGATTTCCAGTCCCTTCATACTCCACAAGCGCCGGTCCTGTAGCGCGGATTGCAAGGTCAGTCGATCGAGCGCCTGAACGACGTCCAGCTCCTCTGCGATACCCAGGAATTTGTCCGGCGTCAGCAGGCCGCGAGTGGGATGGCGCCAGCGGACGAGTGCTTCCATGCCGGCGATCTCCCCGGTTCTGGCGCAGAGTTGCGGCTGGTACCAGGTTTCGAACTCACCCTTTTCCAGCCCCTCCAGAATCTCATCGGCCGTGCGCTTGTGATTGACGATCTCGGCTTGAAGATTTTGCGTGAAGAACTCGTAGCGGTTCCGGCCCATCGCTTTAGCACGATAGAGGGCGAGGTCGGCGTTGATGAGAATCTTGCGCGCGTCGTTATCCTGGGCTTCGCCAAAGGCGATGCCGATCGAGACGCCGCATCGGCAAGTAAACCCTTGAAAATCGAAGGGATGCTGGAAAGCTGCGATGATGTTCGATGCGATCAAGGTGACGGTGTGCTTGTCGGCCAGCTGCGGGATGAGGATGACAAATTCGTCGCCGCCAATACGAGCAATGATGCCCGCATCACCTACATTGAGGGTCAGAATTTCCGCGGCTCTGGCAAGCGTCGCATCGCCCGCGGCGTGCCCCAGCGTGTCGTTGATCTGTTTGAAGCGGTCGAGGTCGAGGTGAAGGATGGCAAAACGCGACCGGCCATCTGCCATGGGCGATGACGTCAGATCGTCCAGCTCCTTATCCAGCTTTCGACGGTTTGCCAGCCCGGTCAAGGGATCGTGCAGCGCGTTGTGCTCGATGTGTGACTTGGCCTCGATCAATTCCGCGTTGCGTGCCTCGGCCTCTTCCTTCGCGGCCTTAAGCTCCTCGGCAAGGCGCACATCTGCGGTGATGTCGAAAGCAATGCCGATGACCTTGCGATCTCCATCCCGATCGACATGGATACTGCCCACGGAGCGAATATAGCGTACCTCTTCATCTTGGGGCAGCACGCGCTGAATGCTGGAGAAGGGCTCATTGTTGGCTGCGGAGCGATCGGCCTCAGCGGCGGCCTTCTCTCTGTCATCTGGATGGAGGCAGTTCAGCCATTTCGCTCGATCCGTGTAACCTGTTGTATATTCCAGCCCATAGAGTTGGTGCATACGACGATCCCAATAGGAATGGTCCTTGGTGAGATTGGCTTCCCAGATGCCGCAATTATAGGATTGGAGCGCGAAATCGAGCCGTCGCGACAACTCCATCAGATCGTGTTCGCGGGACGACAGTTCCTGAAGCGCAAGCTCAAGCTCGGCATTCTTGACGCGGCTGCTATAGATTGAGTTCTTCAGCGTCTCTGCGATCTGCATGTCGGAGGTGACGTCCCAGATGATGCCGCTCGTGTGCCGGGCACCGTCCGGTGTGCCATAGTTTGCGCCTGCAGCCCGCAGATAGCGCATCTCACCGGATCGCAATTGAATTCTATAGGCTTCGGAATGGGTTTCCTCCCCATCTGTGCAACGCCTCAGAAAGTCGGTGATCTTGGGCCGGTCTTCTGGCGCGACCGCTTCCAGCCAACGCGTGAGAGAAAACCCGTTCTCGGTCGTCGCGTAGCCATGCAGACCTGCAGCGCGACCATCCAGATAGCACGCGTCGCCGCCATTCAGCTCCCACAGGCCGATATTTGACGAATCCATTGCGAGCTTGAAGCGCTGGGAGAGTTCGAGGAACTTGCTCTCTCGAATATGAATCATCGTCAGATTGTGATTGCGCTCTGCAACCAAAAGGAGAATGACGGTGAGAGGCAATGCAATCCAGAAGGAAGCCGGATCGATAAAGTAGATCACCGCAAGCGACACGCCCGCCGAAGCGCCGAACAGCATCTTTTTTCGTTTGCTCTTCTCGCGGATGCTGCGTGAAAATGTCGATGCTGATGCCACGTCAGACAGTCCTCAGTCCAAGCTCAGAAAACAATGGTCGAGGAGAACCCTAAAAGATAATCTAAAACAAATAGTATAGTTGCGCGCCCGCACTGGTGTTTCAGAGGCCACGTCGCGAAAAAAGTCTAAACGTTTGATATTGGTTAAAATCCATTCACCAATTATACGGAAATTGACATTGTTACGGGCGAATTCCGCCACATTCGGGAGAGAAATCTTGTTGCATGAGAAACTGATCCGGGGCCTGAAGGAGGCTAGAACCATGCGCTTGATGATTGCCGCACTTTTAGCCACCGCAAATCTGTTTGCCCCTCTGAACAGCTTTGCTCAGAGCGTCGACGTCGAGTCGACCATCAGCAAGGTTGACGTGAAGGGCCTGAATATCACGCTCGCTGACGGTAAGAATTACAAAGTGCCGGAAGAGTTCAACTTCGAGGGACTGCAACCGGGCGTAAAGGTTCTGGTGTTTTACACGGAAGTGGACGGCAAGCGCGTCGTGGATGACCTTGAGGTCGTGCAGTAAGCGAATGCAGCGTTCACATCAGTGATCTGTTTTTAGGCTGTTGAAACGAGCACCGTTTTACCGCGGCACTTCCAATTATTTCAGGCATTTAGCACGCAACTCCGAAATCAATTTCGGCGCGTTGGTCAATTCGAAACCCGTACTATATTCCACCCGGGCGCCGGACGTTGAAAGGCTTGCCCAATCGGCGCCCGATGTGAGCGCTGCGAGCAGCTTCGGTTCCTTAGCAAGACTGATCGCTTGTTCATCGTTCCTGACGGGAGGCATCTTGATCGTCCGTTTGTAGCGGCCGATCTCAAAGGTCATCTTGCTAATCCCAAATTCCGCTATATCGGCCTCCTGCATGACGAAGACCAGTTCGCCTTTGTCACACCGCACGAGATAACAGATGGTGATGTCGCCAGTATCGTCCGGCGAGCACGTTCCAACGGTGCCGGTGTTGCGACCGTCAAGATGTCTCCACGGTGCTGGAGGTTCAGTCTCGGCGGGCTCTGTATCCTGTGCGTTGGCCAGACTTGCCATCATCACGGCAACAAGGAAAACCGTTTTGCCAAGCATATCATGCTCCCTGAACCTCAGCGTTCTGAAGAAGCTATTTGAAGCCTTTCTTTACGTCCAGAGCGGCAGACACAGGGTAAGACTAGACGGTTTCTCTGACGTCAACCCATTCGGCCAGATTCTTGTCGGTCTCGACTTTCAATATCTTGTCCTGTGGAATGGGAATTTCCGCCGCTTCGTCCTTGTCCATGCCAGAGACCAGCCGGAACATGCTGCGGATCACGCCGCCATGGCAAACACAAACGGTGTTGCGCTCGACGGATGAAAGCCAGGCGCCGATGCGCCAGGAAAGTATCTCATAGCTTTCGGCATTCTGCCCCGGCGGAATGAAATCCCATTTCGCCGCCTTGCGCGCTTTGACGCGGTCGGGAAAGGAAAGCTTGAGTTCGGGGAGGGTGTAGCCTTCCCAGTCGCCGAAGGACACTTCGACGAGGCGCTCATCGGTGCGGTAGTCTATAGGATCAAGTCCCATTGCACCGCGCACAAGTTCCATTGTCTCACGCGTGCGGCCAAGGGGACTTGCGACGTAATCGAATTCCGTGGCTGTCGGGCCGAGAATAGCGGCGAGGGTCTTGCCGTTACCGACCGCTTGGGAGCGGCCGAAGTCGTTGAGCGGGATGTCCTTTTGGCCTTGAAGCCTTCTGATCGCGTTCCAGTCTGTCTGTCCGTGACGGATAACATAGACCAGCACTGCTCACCCCTGCTTTTCTAACTCTGTCCTTTATAGACGTGACGGCGCCGCACGTCAAAAATGAGGCGGCGCCAGTCCTTATCACTGAACCGTGTTAGTCTTTTACGACGGAGATGTCCGGCGCGTCTACAGCCTTCATGCCGATCGCGTGATAGCCCGAATCCACGTGATGAACTTCGCCCGTCACGCCGGTGGAGAGGTCTGAGAGCAGGTAAAGCGCAGACTTGCCGACTTCCTCGATGGAAACGGTGCGCTTGAGCGGTGCGTTGTACTCGTTCCACTTCAGGATATAGCGGAAATCGCCAATGCCAGCAGCGGCAAGCGTTTTGATCGGGCCGGCGGAGACGGCGTTGACGCGAATGCCGCGGTTGCCGAGATCGACCGCCAGATAACGCACGCTGGCTTCGAGCGCTGCCTTGGCGACGCCCATGACGTTGTAGTTCGGCATGACCTTTTCAGCGCCATAATAGGTCAGCGTCAAAATCGAGCCACCGTCATTCATGATCGGCTCGGCCCGCTTTGCAACGGCCGCCAGAGAATAGACGGAAATGTCCATGGTGCGGTTGAAGTTGTCGCGGCTCGTGTCGAGGTAGCGACCCGTCAATTCATCCTTGTCGGAAAACGCAATGGCGTGCACGACGAAGTCGATCTTGCCCCAATGCGCTTCGAGGTTGGAAAAGACAGCGTCGACCGTTTCGAGATCGGTGACATCGCAGTGGCCAGCCATGAAGGCGCCCAGTTCCTGGGCCAAAGGCTCAACGCGCTTCTTCAATGCGTCACCCTGCCAGGTGAAGGCAAGTTCGGCACCGGCATCGGCGCAAGCCTTGGCTATGCCCCAGGCAATCGAACGATTGTTTGCGACGCCCATGATGAGACCGCGCTTGCCAGCCATCAGGCCGGATGTCTGAGCCATGTGATGCTCCCTCATATTCCAGATTGATCCTGCCTATGGCATAGGCAGAACCGCTGTTCAAGAAGGCCTCAGATCATCTCATGTAAGGGAGCGTAACAAAGGGTGCGTTGTTCACCGCTTTCACGCAGGCGTCACAGATAAAGGCCTTCGCGCATGTGGCGCATCAGGTCCGTTACTTTAGCATCTGGTGTTTCAAGCAGAACGATACGCAGTTCGACGACGAGATCGCCGAAGGTGCCATCTTCTTTTTGCAAGCCTTTGCCCGGCACGTGAATGGCCTTGTCCGAACCGGACCATGCCGGCACTGAAACCTGCTGCTCTCCACGAGGCGAGTGAACCTTGGCCTCGCATCCCAGCACCGCATCGGCAAGTGCGAGCGGTAGACTTGTGTGGATATCGTAGCCCTTCACGGTGAACGCGTCGTCGCGGGCGGTCAAAACCGTGACGACGAGATCGCCACGCGGCGTTTCCGGCAGCTTGAGGCCCTGGCCCTTCAGTCGCACCACATGTCCATCGGTGGTTCCGATCGGCAGATGAAAGCGCACTTCCCGCTCATCGGGCATGCGAAGCGTCACCTGCTTCTGATCGATAATGTCGTTCACGGTCACAATGGCTTCGGCCGTCATGTCGGGTGCTTTCTCCACGACCGGAGGAGGCGCCTTGAAACGACGGATAAGGGCGTTGAAAAAGCCGAGGGCAACGGAGTTTCCGGCGTCCGATGTTTCTCGAGCGGATGCGTCGTCGACCGATCCGTTGACGGCGGATTTTCCCGCGTCAACGCCGCCTTTCACCTTCGCTTCCGCACCGAAAATGCGTTCCAGCATATCCTCGGGAGATTCCGGTTTGGCGCTACCCTTTGTTGCGGTGGCAGAGGGATCTTCTGTGCTCTCTGCGGCCGCCTTCTCGTTGCGCGCCTGCGCCCGGGCCAGTTCTTCCATCAGCTTTTCGGCGGCCTTTGCGCGTTCCGCAGCCTGGCGGGCGGCCTCCCTTGCGGCTTCCCGCTTCTGCATAATGGTTTGTTCGCGTTGCTTGCCGTCTGAGGCCCGACGCGCCTGGTCGTAGAAACCGCGCTTCTTTGGATCCTTCAGCAGATCGTAGGCCTGTCCAATCTCGGTGAAGCGTGCGGTGGCATCCGGATCATCGCGATTGTGATCGGGATGAACGGTCTTCGCCTTGGAACGCCAGGCGGCCTTTATCTCGTCCGAATCGGCATCGTGCTTGACGCCGAGAATTGAATAGGGATCACGCATCCGAACCACCAGTTACGCCCGAAACTGCTGCCGCTTGTCGAAGCGGCCTGAAACAGAAGAAACTCAGACCTGAACGTGCCAACCTTCGAAAATGTTGCACGATCAGTGTCTTGAACTGGATAGGACTGTGGCAAGAAGTTGCTAATCAGACCTTTACGCACGCGTTACTGAGCGCGTTGCCGGTCTGATCTCTGAGGATAGGGTAAATGTTTTACTTCTGGTCGAAGCGGGTCATCAGCCATTCGCCTGTCTCGGAAAGGCACGCTTGACCCGTATAGCTGGCCACGCCTTCAAAGGAATGGCGGGTGGTGTTGAAGTTGCGGCAGACGAAGCCGGTGCTTCTGTCTTCGCGGATCGCGGTTACGACGCCAGCGCTGCCGGTCGCAGCATTCGCCCATGGAACAGGGGAATCGGCAACTTTCACCAGGTCGGCAGATGTGACGGCATTGCGAATGGTGGCATCATCGGAGAGCACGGGCTGGGTCGGCTGGTTTGGCACGGACGCCGTGGAGAGCGAGCGGTCGACTTTTTCGCCGCCGAAAAGATCAAGACTGACACAGCCTGTCAGTGCAACGGCCATAAAGCCGGCGGCAAAAACATTGACGACCGATGACAGGAAGCTCTTTGTGCGACTGTTCGACTTTGCTATGACGATCACCATCTCTTACCCAGAACTCATCTCTGGTACGCAAATCAGCTTTGGAGCATTTTATTCAATATGTCGGAAACGGGGTTAACATCTAGTGACTTCACGGAAGAAAATGAACCATTCGCGCTTTTCGCTGAATGGTTGCGTGATGCAACCGCGTCCGAGATAAATGATCCAAACGCGGTGGCGCTGGCCTCCGTGGACGAGGACGGAATGCCGAGCGTGCGCATGGTGCTGTTGAAAGCGGCGGATGAACGCGGCTTTGTGATCTACACGAATTTCGAGAGCCGCAAGGGTCGCGAGCTTCTTGGACAGCAGAAGGCCGGCTTGTGTTTCCATTGGAAAAGCCTCCGCCGACAGGTCCGCATTCGAGGTTTGGTGGAGATCGTCTCGGACGAAGAGGCAGATGAATATTATGCCTCACGCCCCCGCGGCAGCCGTATCGGTGCCTGGGCCTCCAAGCAGTCCCGACCGCTGGAAAGTCGCTTCGCGCTTGAAAAGGCCGTGGCGGAGTATACCGCCAAATACGCGTTGGGTGATATTCCACGTCCCCCATATTGGTCGGGCTTCCGCATCAATCCGCTGACCATCGAATTCTGGCACGACCGGAAATTCCGTCTCCACGACCGCGTGGAATTCCGGCGGGAAACCACTGACGCCCCTTGGGCGAAGGTCCGCATGTACCCGTAAAGCGCCGTGCGTCCCATTGGACGCACAAAGGACGCTTTACCTTTTTGAAGCGACGCATCGTGCTTTCCGAAAATCGAGTCCGATTTCGGGCGGATACCGTAAGCGGGATGGCCGTCGACAGCGGCGGCCGAATCGTGATCAGTATTCGTGTGAACGAAGAGGGAACACGATGCTGGCCGACTTGATGCAAAAATTCGAAAAAGCTTCGGCGTCCTATGCCGCATCAAACAGTATTGAGCGCGATCCGGACTGGTTCATGCTGAAGCTGCAGGAAGAGGTTGGCGAGGTAACGCAAGCGTGGAACCGCTTGACGGCGCGCGGTCGGGCAAAGGGCAAAACGGCAGAAGAGATGAGGCAGGACCTTTCGGACGAGCTGGCAGACCTGTTCGGCCACGTTCTTCTGCTTGCCCATCACAACCAGCTTGATCTCATCGGTTCGATCCAACGCAAATGGCGCTTCGATCCAGCCGCTGCGGATTAGCCGCGCGTCGGTTCCGCGCGCAGCAATGCAGCGACGTCCGAGAGACTAGGGCAGATCGCAACGCATTTCTCCCGCATCCGCTCGGTCGCAGGCGCTACATCCGGCACCATCACCGTCATCATCCCGGCAGAGGAGGCGGATTGAACGCCATGATAGGAATCCTCTAGCGCCATGCAGTCGGCAGGATCGACGCGGAGACGGTTGGCGGCAGTCAGATAGGGCATGGGGGAAGGCTTGGGCTCGGTATAATCCTCGCGCGCCACGATGTGATCGAAGCGGCCGAGGAGGTTATGAGGTCCGAGGTGTCGATCGACGGATTCGTGCCGGGATGAGGTGGCGATGGCACGCGGCAGCTTCAGATCGTCCAGCAGATCGAGCATCTCCACAACGCCATCTTTGATCTGCACGCCCCCTGCCATGCTGATCGCCAGATGGCGTAGCCATGCGTCGCGAAACGCATCCATTGGGAAATCCGCACCATTCTCGGCAATGATGGTTCCGCTGATCACATCCCACGGACTACCGCAGACACGCTGGTAAAGCTCGACAGGCAAGTTGTGCCCGCCCTCTTGCGATGCCGCAAGAAAGGAGTCGCGGTAAAGCGTCTCGCTGTCGATCAGGAGGCCATCCATATCGAAGATGACCGCTTTCGGCATGTGCGGTAATGTCATGTCCATGCCTTACTCGAACCGAAAGACGCGTTCGCCGAGGCTCTCGAAAGGGCGAATGAGATAGCCATCCGGGTCGGCAACGACGAACTGCCGGTTGCCTACCTCAGTCTCTCCTTTGCGATACCATTTCTCTTCGAGCGGGAGAAAGAGCGGAACGCGTGCAAGCTCCAACCTGTCAAGAATGAGCTGGAGGGAGGGAACGGCCAGTTGCAGGTTCATGCCGCGGCCGAAGGGATAGCTGATCGGTGCATTCTCCTGCTCGAAGGTACGTCCAGCACCGATCTGATCGATCATCAATTGCGCGTCGCCGAGCGCCAGATAGGTGAAACCTTCTTCCGGGCGCTCATAGACGACATGAAAGCCGATCAGATCACAATAGAATGTGCGGCTCTTGTGCCAGTCGCTGACGGCTAGTTCGGGAACAAGTGCATTGGAAACGAAGGTCATCTTTTCCTGATCAATGGGGAAGGGGTGTTTATCGTGCGGATGAGGGCGGTATTTCGGTGTTCAGCGTCTTATGAATGAAGTCGGACTTGGCCTGCGTATAGGCATCGCCGTCATGCTTGTATGTCTTGGCGAACACCATCTTAAGCGTCGCATAGTCATTGGCAAGAGAGGGGTTCTGGCGAAGGGTGTCACGGAAACGCATTCTATTCTGGCGGGTCTTGCTGCCCGGCGGGCAAAGATAAACGCGAAGACCCGGCAACGGATCCCGAACCGTGAAAGCAAACACGCCGTCACCATGGCGCGATCCGCGTGGCTCAAAGCCAGCGGCTTCCATGCGTGACCTGGCATCGTCCATGCAGCTGGAATGCTTCAGGACGACATCGATATCGATATAAGGCTTGGCGGCAAGACCGGCGACGGATGTACTGCCGACATGCTCGATGTTTTCGACCATGCCGCTCAACAACAGGTCCAGACGGTCTTGAGTATCGAGATAGAGGCGCGGCCAGTCAGGATCGTAGGCAACGATCTCGACGAGCGTTGCCATCCGCCCACCTCAAGCCCTGGTGCCGCCGACCGTGATCTGGTCCATGCGCAGATGCGGCTGGCCGACGCCGACCGGCACCCACTGGCCCGCCTTGCCGCAATTGCCAATGCCCGTGTCGAGCTTCATGTCGTTGCCGATCATGGTCACGCGCTTCATCGCGTCCGGTCCGTTGCCAATCAGCATGGCACCCTTGACGGGTGCGCCGATCTTGCCGTTCTCGATGAGATAGGCTTCCGTGCAGCCAAAGACGAATTTGCCAGAAGTGATGTCCACCTGACCGCCGCCGAAGGAAACGGCATAGATGCCCTTTTTAACCGACGCGATGATCTCTTCCGGCGTCTTGTCGCCGCCGAGCATATAGGTGTTGGTCATGCGCGGCATGGGAACGTGGGAATAGCCCTGACGGCGTCCGTTGCCCGTTGCCGTCATGCCCATCAACCGGGCATTCTGTCGGTCCTGCATATAGCCGACCAGCTTGCCGTTTTCGATCAGTACATTGTAGCCGGACGGCGTGCCTTCGTCGTCCACCGTCAGCGAGCCGCGACGGTTGTCGATGGTGCCATCATCCACCACCGTGACGCCGGGTGCGGCCACCATTTCACCAAGCAGTCCCGCGAAGGCAGATGTTTTCTTGCGATTGAAATCGCCCTCGAGACCATGTCCGACGGCTTCATGCAGCATGACGCCAGGCCAGCCGGAGCCGAGCACGACATCCATGGTACCAGCAGGCGCATCGATCGCTGTGAGATTGACCAGCGCCTGACGCAACGCTTCGTCGGCACCTCGCTGCCAGCTCTCGGTTTTGATGAAATCGCCGAAGCCGACGCGTCCGCCAATGCCGTAAGAGCCGGTCTCCTGGCGATCGCCTTCACCGGCTACGACGGAAATATTGATGCGCGTCATCGGACGGATATCGCTGACGCGGTGACCATCGGCGCGAAGAATATCGACGATCTGCCAACTCGCAGCGATCGACGCAGTCACCTGACGAACTTTCGGATCCTTGTCCCGCAGATAGCCGTCGATTTCGGTCAGAAGCTTCACCTTTTCCTCGAAGGAGGGGGAGCCGATGGGGTTTTCGTCGCCATAAAGCTTCTTGTTGGTCCGCTGAGGTGCCGCCGCGTAAGAGCCGGAGTAGCCCTTGGTGACTGCGCCGACAGCATCGGCCGCGCGTTGCAATGCCGCAGTCGAAAGTTCACCCGCATGGGCGTAGCCAACGGTTTCGCCAGCGACCGCACGAAGGCCGAAGCCCTGATCGGTATTGAAGCTGCCACCCTTCAGGCGACCATTGTCGAAGGTCAGCGATTCCGCCTGGGCGTGTTCGACGAAGAGTTCGCCGTCATCGGCACCGGCAAGCGCGTCTGCCACGCGGCTCCGCAACGTCCCCTCATCGCAATCGAAAAGCGTCAGAAGGTCTTGGGTCATCGCGTACTCCAGGCGTCAGCATCCATCATCTGTTCATGTGAGATTTAGGTGCTGGAGTGCGGCGGCGCAAGCCGCCTCACAGGTCTGTTGAGGAATTGTCAATCGGTAGCATCGCGGCGCGCTGCCGGCCGCATATCGCTTAGGGAAGAGCGTCATAGCCTTCAGCAAAGCCACTGAGTTCGATCGGAATACCGACGCGATCCTGATCGACCGATTCACGCAATGCGAACACCGCGTGCTTTCCCGCGCGCAAAACCTTCATCAACTCGTCATCGATATCGACTTCCACATAGCAGCCCTCGGAGAAGCAGCGGGTGAAATAGGCGCGGCCGATATTGTTGTTGTCGATATAGAGTTCCATTCCATCCTTCAGCAGCACGCCGAGCGGTGCGAGGATGCGAAGGATGCGGGATTTGCGGTCAGCGGTCTTCAGCACCACGACGGAAAGGCCAACCTCGGGGCGGTCGTCGGCAATGACGTTCTGCATCAATGCGCATTGCTCTTCGGACGCGCCGGCGGGCTTGTCGCAGATGACCGACCATGAGCCGTGTGTGGACTTCGGCGTACCAGGCGGTTGCTGGGCGACGCTCGCGCCGGACGCGAGAAGAGAGAAACCGGCGGCGACAAGAGCGGCGCGCGCAATCGGGGGCAGACGCATGGATACCTCTGGAATTCGAATCAGTGCGCTATTTTGACTTCCGATACGGGAAATGAAAGAGCTGGCTTCCTCATTTCCAAGTGAGTACGGCCAAAATAGGACCTGCCACAGCTTAAATCCGTTGCAGCTTCAGCAATGGCGCGCACCATTTGTCACCTTTCGAGATCGTTACAGCGAAGGGTGAGCGGGAAGAATTTGGGGAAGAAAAATGCCTCTCTCCGAAAGCTGGGCGATATTGCGGCAGTGGACAAACTATGATTTGAGTCTAAGCTATAAGCATGGATTCTGTGCCTGGGATTGATCATGACCAGGTGCGTGAGGGAGAGGTACCGTGATTACTAGGATTAACGCAGCGTTAGCGGGCATGATCTGTCTGCTCTCGGCTGTCGGCGCCCGCGCTGACCAGCCGAAAGAGTGGCAGATGGGATTGCAGGAGGCCGCAACGCCAATCATGCACGAAATTCGGTGGTTTGAACAATATACGCTGTGGTTCATTGTTCCTGTCACGCTTTTCGTTCTCGTCCTGCTCATTCTTGTTGTCGCGAAGTTCAAGGCATCCAAGAATCCGGTACCGTCCAAGACCAGCCATAATACGGCGATCGAAATCATCTGGACGCTGGCTCCCGTCCTCATTCTTCTTTTCCTGGCATTCCCGTCCTTCAACCTGCTCAATGCGCAGCTGACGCAGCCGGAAAATCCAGACCTGACATTGAAGGCAACCGCCACGCAGTGGCAGTGGAATTATGAATACCAGGCAGCGGAAGGCTCCGAGCCTCTGGCGTTCGACAGCTACCTGCTGAAGGACGCCGACCGCGCTGCTGCCGGCAAGGAAAACCGCGCGATCTATCCGCGCCTTCTCGCCGTGGACAATGAAATGGTCGTTCCGGTGAACAAGACCGTTCGTCTCCTCGTCACCGCCGCGCCGACGGACGTGATCCATGCATTCGCGATGCCGGCCTTTGGCGTCAAGATCGATGCCGTTCCAGGCCGTCTGAATGAAACCTGGTTCAAGACTGAGAAAGAAGGACTTTACTACGGCCAGTGTTCCGAGCTTTGCGGCAAGGATCACGCCTTCATGCCAATTGCCATACGGGTGGTTTCCGAAGAGCAATATAAAACCTGGGCTGCTGCCGCTGCTTCTGACTTGAGCGGTGCCAACCGGGCGCTGATGGCTTCTGTGGATGGCGCAAGCGCCCTTCGCGTCGCTTCAAATGAAACCAACTAAGGCAAGGGGTGAGGACAATGGCTGGACATTCCGCACACGACGATCATCACTCTCATGCTCGTGCCGCCCATGAGACGCATGGCGACGATCACGCACATCACGATCATACGCCGAGTTTCGCGCAGCGCTGGTTCTTCTCGACCAACCACAAGGATATCGGCACGCTCTATCTGATCTTCGCGATCATTGCGGGCATCATCGGCGGCGGCCTCTCGGTCGTCATGCGTATGGAACTGCAAGAGCCTGGCATCCAGATCTTCCACGGTCTGGCAACCATGGTTTATGGCTTCGAAGGTGACGCTGCCATCGATGGCGGCAAGCACATGTACAATGTATTCACCACCGCGCATGCGCTGATCATGATCTTCTTCATGGTCATGCCGGCCATGATCGGCGGTTTCGCCAACTGGATGGTGCCGATCATGATCGGCGCGCCGGACATGGCCTTTCCACGCCTCAACAACATCTCCTTCTGGCTGCTCGTGCCTGCCTTCATCCTGCTTCTTCTTTCGCTCTTCGTCGAAGGTCCGGCAGGTGCCTATGGTGTGGGTGGCGGCTGGACGATGTATCCACCGCTGTCAACGAGCGGTATGCCGGGGCCGGCGGTCGATCTGGCGATCTTCGCGCTCCACGTGGCCGGTGCATCCTCGATCCTCGGTGCGATCAACTTCATCACCACGATCCTCAATATGCGCGCGCCGGGCATGACGCTGCACAAGATGCCGCTCTTTGCCTGGTCCGTGCTCGTCACTGCCTTCCTTCTGCTTCTGTCGCTTCCGGTTCTGGCAGGCGGCATCACCATGCTTCTGACGGATCGTAACTTCGGCACCACCTTCTTCTCTCCTGAAGGCGGCGGTGACCCGATCCTCTACCAGCACCTGTTCTGGTTCTTCGGTCACCCGGAAGTGTATATTCTGATCCTGCCTGGCTTTGGCATCATCAGCCACATCGTATCGACCTTCTCGCTCAAGCCGATCTTCGGTTACCTCGGCATGGCCTATGCCATGGTCGCGATCGGTGCCGTCGGCTTCATCGTGTGGGCACACCACATGTACACCGTGGGTCTGTCGCTCGAAGCGCAGCGCTACTTCGTTTTCGCAACCATGGTGATTGCGGTGCCGACCGGCATCAAGATCTTCTCTTGGATCGCGACGATGTGGGGCGGTTCGCTGACCTTCACGACGCCGATGATCTGGGCGATCGGCTTCATCTTCCTCTTCACGGTGGGTGGTGTTACGGGCGTTCAGCTCGCCAATGCTGGCCTCGACCGTTCGCTTCACGACACCTACTACGTTGTGGCCCACTTCCACTACGTTCTGTCGCTCGGCGCCGTCTTTGCGATCTTTGCGGGCTGGTACTACTGGTTCCCGAAGATTACCGGCTACATGTACAATCAGAAGATCGGCAACCTGCACTTCTGGGTCATGTTTGTCGGCGTCAACCTGATCTTCTTCCCGCAGCACTTCCTCGGTCTGGCCGGCATGCCGCGCCGTTACATCGATTATCCGGATGCCTATGCGGGCTGGAACATGGTATCGTCCTACGGTTCCTATATCTCGGCGGTTGCTGTCCTGATCTTCCTCTTCGGCGTATGGGAAGCCTTTGCCAAGAAGCGCATCGCTGGCGACAATCCTTGGGGTCCAGGTGCCACCACTCTGGAATGGCAGCTGTCGTCTCCGCCGCCTTACCACCAGTGGGAGCAGCTTCCGCGCATTCGCTGAGGCATTTTGTCCGAGCGTTTTGTCCGGCGTAACATGATAGATGTCAGTTTTACGCCGGACGAAATGAGATAAGGCGCCGCATTGCGATGGGGCGTCTTTCGGGAAAGCAGGAAATAATGACCGTTATTGACAATCGCGACACGCTGGCAATCGACTCCGCTTCGCTTTCGGAAGCTGGCGCGCGTGATTATTTTGAGCTCTTGAAGCCCCGTGTCATGTCGCTGGTGGTGTTCACGGCCTTTACCGGGCTCATTCTGGCGCCGGGAGAGATCAATCCGATCCTTGGCCTGATCGCGATCCTCTGCATTGCCGTCGGAGCAGGGGCCTCCGGCGCTTTGAACATGTGGTACGATGCCGATATCGATGCGGTCATGTCCCGCACGGCCAAGCGTCCCATTCCGTCGGGCCGGGTCGCACCGGGCGAGGCGCTGGCCTTCGGACTGACACTGTCGGTGTTTTCGGTTGCCATTCTGGGTCTCGCGGTCAACTGGTTTGCGGCCGGTCTTCTCGCCTTTACCATCTTCTTCTATGCTGTCGTCTATACGATGTGGCTCAAGCGCTCGACGCCGCAAAACATCGTTATCGGCGGTGCGTCAGGTGCCTTTCCGCCCATGATCGGCTGGGCCTGTGTGACCGGCAATGTCTCCCTCGACAGCACGATCCTGTTTCTGATCATCTTTCTCTGGACGCCCGCGCATTTCTGGGCCTTGGCGCTTTTCAAGATGCGCGACTACGGCTCTGTCGGCATTCCGATGATGCCGAACGTCGCCGGTGAACGCTCGACCAAGAATCAGATGATCGTTTATGCCGTACTGACCATGGCGGTCGCCGTGGCGCCCTATTTCTCCGGTCTCGCTGGCTTGGGATATGGTATTTTCGCTGCAGTACTGAGCATCATCTTCGTCTACTGTTCCATCTCCGTTCGGCGCATGCCGGATGGCGATGAAAAGATGATGCCGGCAAAGAAGATGTTCGCCTACTCGGTGTTCTACCTGTTTGCGATTTTCTCCGCGCTTTTGGCCGATCACCTCGTGCCGTCCTTTGTCACGATGTTTGGAGGTGCGGCGTGATCGAGACCGTCAAGCTCAACGAAGCGCAGAAGAGGTCGAGGCGCGGGCGCAACGTCGCACTCGGCCTAACACTCGCGGCTCTGGTGGTGCTGTTCTACATCATCACCATCATCAAGATCGGCGGTCATTGATCGCACGATATTCGGGAGGAGGGAGACATGGGAGCAGATCAAAAGACGACGGGAAATAGAAAGACGAGCAACGGCTCGATCCTTGTGCTTTGCCTCGTCTTCGTTTGCGGCATGGTCGGCATGGCCTATGCCTCTGTGCCTCTCTATCGCCTGTTCTGCCAGGTCACCGGCTATAACGGCACCACCCAGCGCGTCGAGCAATATTCCGATGTCGTTCTCGACAAGACGATGAAGGTGACTTTCGATTCGAATACCTCCAATGGGCTGAACTGGGACTTTCGTCCGGTAAACAAGATGGTCGAACCGAGGATCGGCGAGACGATTCAGGTGACCTTCAAGGCGACCAACCGTTCGCCGGTAGCAACAACAGGCACGGCGGTGTTCAACGTGACGCCGATGGAGGCTGGTGCCTATTTCAACAAGGTACAGTGTTTCTGCTTCACTGAGACGACGCTTCAGCCAGGAGAGACGCTGGAGATGCCAGTCGTGTTCTTTATTGATCCAGACATCGTCAAGGCCCGGGAAACGAAGAACATTCATACATTGACCTTGTCCTATACGTTTTATCCGTCAAAAGCGGAAAAACCGGTTGCGTCCTTACCGGCAAAGACTGAACGTGACGAAACGAGACTGTGAGAGGGAGGCGTGGTCGCAAGATCGCGCCATGGAATGAACCGGTCGCCTGATATCAACTCAGCGAGGCGGGTTCAGCGAGATAGGGAAGAGCCTTCGGGGATTGATCACATGGCAGATACGCACCAGAAAAACCACGACTACCATATCATAAGCCCGAGCCCATGGCCGCTTCTGGCATCGATCGGCGCGTTCGTGCTGACCTTTGGCGGCATCTGCTACATGCGCTATCTGAATGGTGGCTCCTTCAAGCTGTTCGGGCTTGAGCTTGCCAATCCTTGGCTGTTCTATATCGGCCTCGTCATCGTTCTTTACACCATGTACGCGTGGTGGGCGGATACGATCAAGGAAGGTGATGAGGGGAACCACACACCGGTCGTAGCACTGCATTTGCGCTATGGCATGATCATGTTCATCGCGTCGGAAGTCATGTTCTTCGTGGCATGGTTCTGGGCTTACTTTGATGCGAGCCTCTATCCTCATGAGGCCATTCAAGCGTCGCGTCTTGCCTATACGGGCGGTCAATGGCCGCCAAAGGGTATCGAGGTAATCGACCCCTGGCATCTGCCGCTCTACAACACGGTTATCCTGCTGCTGTCTGGCACCTGCGTCACCTGGGCACATCACGCGCTGCTGCACAATGACCGCAAGGGCATGATTACCGGCCTGGCCTTGACCGTTGCGCTTGGCGTGCTTTTCTCTGCCGTGCAGTTCTACGAGTATGTCCACGCCCCGTTTGATTTCAAGAATTCCATCTACGGCGCGACATTCTTCATGGCTACGGGCTTCCATGGTTTCCACGTCTTCGTTGGAACCATCTTTCTGTTGGTCTGCCTGTTCCGCGCCATCGCTGGCGGTTTCACGCCAAAGCATCATTTCGGCTTCGAAGCAGCGGCCTGGTACTGGCACTTCGTTGACGTCGTCTGGCTTTTCCTCTTCTTCGCCATTTACATCTGGGGCGGCTGGGGCGCGCCTCTGGCGGAGACTGGCCACTGACGAGGCTTGTAAAGGGCGGTGCGTTACCGCCCTGCGCGGGATGGCGAAGGGCAAGTGTCGCCTCATCCAGCGGCGGTATAAGCGCGGCGTGTCGCCGCGCTTGTTGATCTGAAGAGGCCGGAGGAGCCATGAGAGAGACTACAGGCGAATTCCCTCCCGTCGATCCCATCAAAGTCGGTTTGCAAGGCTGCTGCCCGCGCTGTGGGCGAGGAAAGCTTTTCGATGGGTTTTTGAAATTGAAGCCACATTGCAGTGCCTGCGGGCTGGATTACGCCTTTGCGGATGCTGGCGATGGTCCGGCAGTCTTCGTCATGCTGATCGTCGGTTTCCTGATTATGGGTCTCGCGCTCTGGTTCGATTCCGTATTCGCTCCCCCCGTCTGGCTTCATGCGTTGATCTGGCTTCCCTTGACCGTGATCGTCTCGCTCGTTTTGCTGCGTAAGCTGAAGGGCATCATGGTGGCGCTGCAATATCGTAACAATGCCAGCGAAGGCAAAATCGATCATGGCTGATTCTGGCGCTCTCAAGCCATCCCACCGGCGCTTGTGGTTTGCCGGTCCGCTGGTGCTTCTCTTGCTGGTTATTCTTCTGTCGCTCGGAACGTGGCAGATGAAGCGGCTTTACTGGAAGGAAGCCCTGCTGAGTGAGATTGAGCTTCGCGTTCACTCGGCGCCCGTCGAACTCGGTGACATCGAGACGATCGCTGCCTCCGGCGGGGATATCGAGTATCGCACCGTCCGCCTTTCCGGTGTTTTCGAGCATGCCAAGGAGAGGCACTTCTTCGCTACCCACCAAGGGCAGACGGGTTATTATGTCTACACGCCGCTAAAACTTGATGATGGCCGAGAGATCTTCGTCAACCGTGGCTTTGTGCCTTACGAAATGAAAGAGCCCGCCAAGCGTGAACAGGGTCAGGTTACCGGTCGTGTCACCATTGAAGGCCTGGCGCGGGCGCAGCTTGCATCCAAGCCGTCGATCATGCTGCCGGACAATGACGTGGGTAAAAATATCTTCTATTGGAAAGACATCCACGCCATGGCGAAAAGCGCAGGCGTTCCGACAGACACGCTCGTGCCGTTTTTCGTCGATGCCAATGCGGCGCCCAATCCAGGTGGCTGGCCGAAGGGTGGCGTAACGCTGATCGACCTGCCCAATAATCACCTGCAATATGCGATTACATGGTACGGTCTTGCCGCCGCCCTTGTCTTCGTGGCCGGTTTTGCCTATGTGCGGGACATGAAGGGTCCGAAGAAGTAAGGCAGTCTCGCATGCGTCCAAGACCGTTCAGGTGGGACGTTGATGGGCGAATGCCCGCCGGTATCTCTGAAATGCGGGAGGCAAAAGGAGCAGGAATGAACATGGCCGTTTCCAAGCCGCCTCTTACCATCAGGCTGTGTGGCCCGCGCGGTTTCTGCGCCGGTGTCGATCGCGCGATCCAGATCGTGGTGCTGGCGCTGAAAGCCTATGGCGCACCCGTCTATGTGCGCCACGAGATCGTCCACAACCGTTACGTGGTCGAGGGGCTTGAGGCGAAAGGCGCGATCTTCGTCGAGGAACTGAACGAGATTCCTGCCGAGCATCGCCAGCAGCCGGTCGTTTTCTCCGCCCATGGCGTGCCGAAATCCGTGCCGGAAGACGCGCAGGCGCGTAACCTCTTCTATCTCGATGCCACATGCCCGCTCGTCTCCAAGGTGCACAAGCAGGCCATGCGCCACCAGCGGCTCGGTCGTCACGTCATCCTCATCGGCCATGCCGGCCATCCCGAAGTCATCGGCACCATGGGGCAATTGCCCGAAGGCACAGTATCACTGATCGAGACGGTGGAAGATGCAGCGCTTTATCAGCCGCTCGATGCCGAAAACCTCGGCTTTGTGACGCAGACGACGCTCTCTGTCGATGATACGGCGGGCGTCATTGCCAAGCTACAGGAGCGGTTCCCGGCCATGCAGGCACCAGCGGCCGATAGCATCTGCTATGCCACCACCAACCGACAGGATGCGGTGAAGCAGGCGGCGCCCGGCTGTGACCTCTTCATCGTCGTCGGTGCGCCGAACTCGTCCAATTCCAAGCGTCTGGTTGAAGTAGCCTTGCGCGCCGGCGCCAAGCGTTCTGTGCTGGTCCAGCGTGCCGGTGAGATCGACTGGAGCGACATCGGCGACGTTCGCACGGTCGGCCTGTCGGCAGGCGCCTCCGCGCCGGAAGTCATTGTCGACGAGATCATCCAGTCATTTAAAGAACGCTTCGACACGACGCTCGACCTGGCCGTGACGGTGGAAGAGACCGAGCATTTTCTGGTGAATCGGGAGCTTCGCAATATTGAACTCACCACGCAAGACATGGCATTCGTCAATGGCAGCGCGATCGATGCGCTTCCGCCAAAGGCCGTGCTGAACGGCTGATCCTTATCCATCCTCTTACAAGAGAATTCCATTGGCAGTTTACACGGACATCACCGAAGATGAGCTGAGACAGTTTCTCGGCCAATACGACGTCGGCGAATTGACCTCCTATAAGGGCATTGCTGAGGGTGTCGAAAACTCCAATTTCCTGCTGCACACGACGAAAGATCCGCTCATCCTGACCCTTTACGAGAAGCGGGTGGAAAAATCGGACCTGCCGTTTTTCCTCGGGCTGATGCAGCATCTGGCCGATAGAGGCCTTTCCTGCCCGCTGCCTTTGCCAAGAAAAGACGGCGAGCTACTGGGCGAGTTGTCTGGCCGTCCCGCTGCGCTGATTTCCTTCCTCGAAGGCATGTGGTTGAGGAAGCCGGAGGCGAAGCATTGCCGCGAAGTCGGCAAGGCACTGGCTGCGATGCATCTGGCGGGCGAAGGCTTCGACATCAAACGGCCAAACGCTCTTTCGCTGGAAGGCTGGAAAGTGCTGTGGGACAAGTCTGAGGCGCGCGCCGACGAAGTCGAAAGCGGGTTGAAGGAAGAGATCGATCCCGAAATCGCCTTCCTCGCGGCCCATTGGCCGAAGGATTTGCCGTCGGGCGTTATCCATGCCGATCTCTTTCAGGACAATGTCTTCTTCCTGGGTGATGAGCTTTCTGGCCTGATCGACTTCTATTTCGCCTGCAACGATCTTCTCGCTTATGACGTCTCGATCTGCCTCAATGCCTGGTGCTTCGAGAAGGATGGCTCTTATAACGTCACCAAGGGCAAAGCGCTGCTTGAAGGCTATCAATCGGTCCGTCCGATGAGTGAAGCCGAACTGGATGCCATGCCGATCCTGGCGCGTGGATCCGCGCTGCGCTTCTTCCTGACCCGCCTCTATGACTGGCTGACGACGCCGGTGGGCGCTCTGGTGGTCAAGAAGGATCCGCTCGAATATCTGCGCAAGCTGCGCTTCCACCGTTCCATCGGCAACGTGGCCGAATATGGTTTGGTGGAAGAATGAAGCACGTCGACATTTTCACCGATGGCGCCTGTTCCGGTAATCCCGGACCAGGCGGGTGGGGCGCCGTTCTTCGCTATGGCGAGGTCGAGAAGGAACTGAACGGCGGTGAGGCCGAGACCACCAACAACCGCATGGAACTGATGGCGGCCATTGAAGCGCTGAACGCACTGAAGGCTCCTTGCGAGGTCGATCTCTATACCGATAGCGCCTATGTCAAGGACGGCATCACCAAGTGGATTTTTGGCTGGAAGAAAAAGGGCTGGAAGACCGCCGACAATAAACCTGTCAAGAATGTCGAACTCTGGCAGGCGCTGGAGACGGCGCGCGAGCGACACAAGGTCACGCTGCACTGGGTCAAGGGTCATGCCGGACATCCGGAAAACGAGCGCGCCGATGAACTGGCGCGAAAAGGCATGGAACCGTTCAAACGGCGGTCATGAAGCGATGGTGCAGTCTCGGACCGAGCTGCCCAGTCGAAGAGGAGAGGCACTTGACAATACTTCACTGCGTATTCCTGCGGTTTAAATCCGCAACCACCACCGCCGAAAAGCAGGCGATCTATGAAGCGATCACAGCGCTGAAAGATGTCATTCCTGGCATTTCCGACATCAAGTGCGGCCAGAACGTATCGTCGGAAGGCTTGAATGGTGGATTTCTGGATGGCTTCATCGTCACCTTCGAGAGCACCGAGGCGCGCGACGACTATCTCGTCCATCCGGAACACGTCGAGGTTGGCGAACGCCTGGCGGGCCTGACAGATGGCGGCCTGGCCGGCATCCTCGTTTTCGACATGGCTGTTTGACGACAAGCAGCTTCATGTCCGACATCTATGATGAATGGCCCTCATTACCCGGCTTGGGGTGAAGAGGGCCATTCAGTTTCAAATCAACTGGACTTGTTGATGGCGTCCGAGATCTTGTCGACGTTGTAGCGGAACATCTTCTCATAGGTCGGGGCAGGGCCCTTCGCCTTGGAGAGCGACTCGACATAAAGTTCGCCGCCGGGTGCGGCACCCGTCGCCTTTGCCACCTGCTTCACCAGTCGCGGGTCATTGGAATTTTCAAAGAAATAGGTTTTCACATGCTCGGCCTTGATCTGCTCGATCAGCTTTGCCACGTCGCCGGCTGAGGCTTCCGTTTCCGTTGAGACACCGAGCGGCGACAGGAAGGTGACGTTATATTCGCGACCGAAATAACCAAAGGCATCGTGGCTTGTGAGAATCTTGCGGCGATCCTGCGGTACAGAATCGAACTTCTGGTGCGCGTAACGATCCATGTCGTCAAGCTTCTGGATGTAGGCGGCGGCATTCGCCTTGAAGTCGTCCTTGTCCTCCGGATCGGCAGCGGCCAGTGTCGTCTCGATATTTTTCACCCACACTTTGACGTTGACCGGGCTGTTCCAGACATGCGGATCGGTGACGGTCTTGCCGTCCTCGTCCATTTCGCGCGTCTTGATGCCTTGGGATACATCGACAGGTGTTCCCTTGTAGCCCGACGCGGAGATCAGCCGGTCCATCCATCCTTCCAAACCAAGTCCGCTCACGAAGACGACGTCCGCCGCTTTCAGGCTTTTTGCATCCGCAGGTGAGGGTTCGAACTCATGGGGATCGCCATCCGGCTTCACCAGGCTGGTGACGGTTACGTGCTTTCCGCCCACCTGCTTCACCACATCGGCAAGCACGGTAAAGGAGGCGACGGCTTTCACCTCTCCAGCCGAGGCGGCATTGGCAAAGGCCATGGTGATGGGAAGCGCGGTCGAGAGAAGAAAAAGGCGTGGTGACATTGGCATTCTCCTAAAATTAGCCCTTCAGATGAGGGCGGGTGAAAAGGCGGGAACCAAGGCCTGCGGGCGCAATCAGAATCGAGAGCCCGTAGAGACAGGTGGCCGCGATGATGATGGTGGGGCCAGATGCCGTCTCGAAGTGATAGGAGGCGACGAGGCCGAGATAGCCGGAGGCCGCAGCACTGCCGCTGGCAATCGCCAGCATGGCGGGCAGGCTGCGTGCCCAAAGCTGGGCGATGGCCGCTGGCAGCATCATCAGGCCAACGGCCATCAGCGTTCCAAGCGCCTGGAAACTTGCGACCAGATTGATGACGACCAGCAGCAGGAATGCCACGTGATAGATCGGCCCGCGGCCGCCAACGGCGCGCAGGAAGCCCGGATCGAAACACTCGGTCACGAGTGGGCGATAGATGAAGGCCATCACCACCAGTGTCAGCGAAGTAATGGCGCCGATCTGATAAAGCGCCGGTGCGTCGATAGCCAGGATCGTGCCGAACAGCACATGCAGCAGATCGACATTCGAGCCGTGCAGCGAGACGATCAGAACGCCAAGCGCGAGCGACGCCAGATAGAAACTCGCAAAACTCGCATCTTCCTGAAGCGGCGTTACGCGGCTGACAATACCGGAAAGAAGTGCCACGGAGAGCCCCGCCACGAGGCCACCGAGCCCCATGGCCGTCAAGGACAGCGAGCCGGCCACCAGATAGCCGATCGCCGCGCCCGGCAAGATGGCGTGGCTCAGCGCATCGCCCATCAGGCTCATCCGCCGCAGGGCAAGCAGCACGCCGATGGGGCTTGCGCCGAGAGAGAGGCAAAGGCAGGCGACCAGCGCACGCCGCATGAAGCCGTAATCGTGAAACGGCGCAATGAAGAGATCATAGGCCGTCATGCCGCTGGCTCGCAAATGTCGCTATTCTCATCCCAGCGCTCCGCCATAGCGCGGGCGCGCAGGAGGTTGGCAGGCGACATCACATCGGCTGTTGCGCCCCAGCCGACGAGCTCGCGGGCGATTAACAATGTCTGGGGGAAATGCGCTCGCACCTGATCGAAATCGTGCAGCACGGCGATCACGGTGCGTCCCTCGCCATGCCAACGGGCAACGATGTCGAGCAGGTCGCGCGTTGTTCTGGCGTCGATGGCGGTGAAAGGCTCATCGAGCAGAATAACCTTGGCATCCTGCACAAGAAGCCTCGCAAAAAGCACACGCTGGAACTGTCCGGCCGACAGTGAGCCAATAGGCCGCTTTTCGAAACCCTCAAGACCGACGGCCGACAATGCGCGAGCACCTGCGTTCAACTGCTCATTCGTGAGACGTCCAAATGCGCCCGCGGTCTTCCAGGCCCCGAGCAGCACGGTATCGAGCACCGATATTGGAAAGCGCCGGTTGATATCTGCCGCTTGTGGAAGATAGCCGAAGTCTGTTCGCTTCAAGGAGTGGATGATCTGGCCTTCCGATGGCCGCAACTCTCCGATGATGGACTTGAGCAACGTGGATTTGCCGGCGCCATTGGGTCCGGCAATGGCTGTCAGGCTCCCGGCATGAAACGCACCAGAGACATGATGGACTGCCGGATGCCGCTCATAGGCAACGGTCAGGTTTTCGATGCGAAGGATGGATGGCTCTGTCATGGAAGAATGACCGCCCAATAGATCGCTGCCCATAGAGGCAGGAGGAGCAGGAGAACCAGCAAAATACGGTGAGCTGCGGATTGGCGCAGCAGGGGAGGCAGGAAGGACAAACGCAGCATGGCGCGCTCACAAAAATGTTATACCGTTACCGTTATGGTGTAACAATTGAGGCGGAAGAATGGCGGGCCTCGTGAGGTTTCGTCAGAGCGCAGGATAGCCTGAAGCGTAAAAGGCCCGACTGAATGCCGGGCCAGTTTTCGATGAGCTGTTTATCGAAAGATCAGAGCTGTTCGATCATCGTGGCGGCGGAGGAAACAGTAGCCTGGCCGGGATTGTCTTCGATGTTCAAGGACTTGATCACGCCATCTTCCACCAGCATGGAATAGCGCTTGGAGCGCACGCCGAGACCGCCAGCGGAAAGGTCTGCATCAAGGCCAAGCGCCTTGGTAAAGGATGCGTCCCAGTCTGCCAGGAAGTGGATCTTGCCCTGGCCGCCGCTGGACTGCGCCCATGCACCCATGACGTGCCAGTCATTGACGGCGACGACGGCGATATCGTCCACGCCGCGTGCAAGGATGGCGTCACGATTTTCCAGATAACCAGGCAGATGGTTCAAAGAGCAGGTTGGCGTGAATGCGCCGGGAACGGCAAAGACGACAACCTTCTTGCCGCTGAAAAGCTCGTCGGTCGTGGTTTCGACAGGGCCGTCCGGGGTCTTTTCCTTGAATGTGGCGGAGGGCAGCTTGTCGCCGATCTTGATGGTCATAATATCGCTCCTGTGGCAATGACGGCGCGACTATAGAGCATGATCGAGAAAACTGTGAAGCCGTTTTCTCGGATATCCGAGATCCCTTACTGAGCGGGGAAATTCAGCGGTGCTTCCATGGCGCGCGCGCCGGATTTGACCAGAATGTGCCAGCTCTGTCCCTTCGGATTGTAGCTCTTCGGCAGACCCTTAATGTTCATGTAGAAGGAGAGCTTGCGCTTGTCGCGCACAAGGTTCTGCGGCTCGAAATAGGCATATCCCGATGGGCCGGCGACGTAGATATCGGCCTCCTTCGGCGCTCCCTCGGGCAAATACAACTCCACACCGAGCAGGGTCTTGTCCGGGGTGATGTGGAAGTTGACCACCTTGAAATCGTCCGATGGTGCCTCTGGAAGATTTGCTCTGCTCGACTGGATGAAAGCGATCTCTTCTTCCGTGGCCGCTGCCTTCCTGTCGATGTCGAAGCTGGCTTCGAAAGGAATGCAGATGTTGAGGCAGACACCGATAAAGGCCGTCAGCTTCGCCGCGTCGGCTTCGTGCCCAGCACCAGATTGCAGTGTGATCGGGAAGTTCACAGGCTGGTCGTAGCCGATATCTGTGATGTCATCGTTCTTTATCAGCTTCGGCACGGGAAACGACATGGAGGACAGCGTCACACCACTTGCCGCGTCTGGTTTCAACTGCGGAGGAATGCCAGCTTCCCCCGGTTCACGCCAGTAAGTGATCCAGCCGGGTTTGAGATCGATCTGAAGCACCGACTCGATTTTCCCGCTGCTATCGGGGGGCAAGCTGACGATGCGCATGCGCCCACCTTCGCTTGTTGCCCATTCGGTCGTATCGGCCTTGGCAGTGTCTCCAACGGCGATCGTGGATAAAAGCGCGATAGAAGCGATGAGAAAAGTGCGAAGGGAGGAGAAGAACGAAAGGGTCATAGTCTTCGTCTACCGCAAGCGGCGCGAAGCGACCAGTTACGATTTCGTCTCATTCATCATTTTCGGTTGATTGATGGGGCCGGATGCCGCATCCTTATCAAAAGGTGAAACCAGACCGGCGTCGCTATGGGGCGCTGATGGGGAGGCGCTCTTGGCTTTTTCGACCCTCATGGACAAGAAAGAACGAGGCTTTCTGGATGGTCAGTTTCTGATCGCCATGCCGGGGCTCGCCAACAGCGCCTTCGAGCGCTCCGTCATTTACATCTGCGCGCATTCGCAGGCCGGGGCCATGGGATTCATCATCAATCGCGGGCAGCAGATCACTTTCACCGACGTTCTGCTGCACCTCAAGATCATGGACAGCAACGATGCCATCATGCTGCCCAACCGCACGCGCGAGTTTCCCATTCAGTTTGGCGGGCCGGTGGAGACGGGCAGGGGCTTTGTGCTGCACTCGGATGATTACTCCAGCGAGTCCAGCATTCCTGTCAGCGACGACATCTCGCTGACCGCCACACTTGACATCGTGCGGGCCATTTCCAACGGTCGGATGCCACAGCGCGCAACCATGCTGCTCGGCTATGCCGGTTGGGCGCCAGGGCAACTTGAAAACGAAATCGCCAATAATGGTTGGCTGAATTGCCCCGCCTCGGAAGAATTGATCTTCGACCGGTCTCTGGATGACAAGTATGAGCGCGCCCTTGCTTTGATGGGCGTTGATCCGCGCATGCTTTCGGCCGAGGCAGGGCATGCCTGATCTTCGCTACGAAAGCGTAAGATCCAGAGGAACAAAATTATATTCATGACGTTTTCTCCCCGGTAGCCAGCACCGAGCCTGGCATAAACTAGGGAGAATGATCATGGGTAGCACATCCGACAAGATCGCTGGTAAGGCAAATGAAGTTGCTGGCAAGGTAAAGCAGAGCGTCGGTTCTGCCACTGGTAACGACCGTGTGCGCGCTGAAGGTGCTGCGCAGGAAACCAAGGGTAAGGTCCAGGTCGCTGCTGGCAAGGCCAAGGATGCCGTTAAAGACACCGTCGACAGAATGTAACAGGACCGCGACGTCTTCGAAATGAGACTGTCGCGACCTGAATGACCTTCAAAGGTCGCAGAGCGCATGTGTTGAAACTCGGCACATGCGCTCTTCGCTTGTGCAGTCAATTTCGCCAATCAGTCGTGATACCCGGAGATAGTGATGCAACTTTTCTCGTGTGCTGCCTGCGGACAGCCCGTTCACTTCGATAACCGCTCCTGTGTTCGATGCGGTCATCGTCTTGCCTTCGTACCGGAGACGCTTTCAATGGAAGCGTTGGATCCAGCAGGCGACCCCCTATGGACGCTGGTATCGAGGCCTGATCATCAGGTTCGCTTCTGCGCCAATGAAGTCAACGACATCTGCAACTGGGCAGTGCCATCTGACAGCGAAACGCCGTTCTGCCCCGCCTGTAACCATAACCGTCTTGTGCCGGATGCCTCCACCCAGGAAGGCATTGAACAGTGGCGTCGTCTTAGCCAGGCCCAGCGGCATCTCTTCTACTCCATGCTGCGCTTGAATCTGCCCCATCCGAACCGCGATGCCGATCCGCAGGGCGGCCTGGTGTTCGACTTCCTGGTGGATGAGATCGCTCCAGACGGATCCGTGATCCCTGCCATGACGGGCCATGATGAGGGTCTCATCGCCATTCGCGCGGCTGAAGCGGATGATGTGACGCGTGAGCAGGTCCGCGCCAATATGAACGAGCCCTACCGAACCATGCTCGGTCATTTCCGCCACGAGGTCGGTCACTTTATCTGGAACAAGCTGGTCCGCGACGCTGGCCGCCTTGAGGCTTTCCGTGCCGCATTCGGCGACGAGCGCGAGGATTATGGCGAGGCGCTAAAACGCAATTACGAAGAAGGACCGAAGCCCGGCTGGCAGGAGATCTACATCAGCTCCTACGCCTCGGTTCATCCTTGGGAGGACTTCGCCGAGTGCTTTGCCCACTATCTCCACATCGTCGACACGCTTGAAACGGCCCATGCCTTCGGCATTGCCATCGAGCCGGAAGGCCATGAGGAAATGGCAACGGAAGTGGCGTTCGATCCCTACCGTGCAAGAAGCGCGCAGCGACTTGTCAATGCATGGGTGCCGCTCAGCGTTGCGCTGAACTCCATGCAGCGTAGTATGGGTGAGGCAGATCTCTACCCCTTCGTTCTGGCGCCGGCTGTCGTCGAGAAGCTGCAATTCGTCCATGACTTGCTACACGGAAAAATTCCGGCGAATTCCGACTTCGGCGGACAAGAACAAGTCACAGACTATCAGGCCTCTCAGCCGCAAGCCGAGCAGCAGTCAGGCACGTTTGAAAACCTGAAAGCGCTCGCGTAGCAACCGAAGTGCTGCGTCCGGCGTGTCCGGCGTCCCAAACAGGAAGCTCTGCCCGTAATGACAATTCATGCGGGCGAGCTCCGCCGCATCCTCAGGCGTTTCGATGCCTTCCGCCACCACCTGCATTTCAAGCGCACGCGCCATTGCAATGATCGAGCGAAGCAGCACGTTTCGCTTGTCGCTGGTATTGGCGATGAGCGCCTTGTCAAGCTTGATCGTGTCGAAAGGGAAGCGAGTGAGATAGGCAAGCGACGAGTAGCCGGTGCCGAAGTCGTCGAGCGCGAGACTGAGGCCGGTCTCCTTGAGCTTCGCCAGAACGAGCCGCGCCTGCTCAGGATTCTCCATGACGATCGATTCCGTCAGCTCCAGCTTAAGTTGCTGCGGATTGCAGCGTGTCCGCTGCAGCATGCTACGAACGTCGTTATAGAGTTCGTTGTTCAGCAGTTGCGCACTGGAAATATTAACCGAGATGAAGATCGGCAGCTTGTCGATCGCATGTTGCCAATCCATCAAATCGTTTGCCGCGCGCTCCAGCGCGAACATGCCAAGCGGTTCGATAAGGCCGGAGGACTCCGCAATCGGAATGAATTCACTCGGCGGGATATTGCCGCGCTTCGGGTGCTCCCAGCGCATCAAGGCTTCAAAGCCGGCTAGATCGCCATTGTCGAGTTTAACAATCGGCTGATAGGCGAGCGTAAGCTCCTTGCGTTCAAGCGCGCGGCGCAGGTCACTTTCCATCTGCAGACGGTCGGTCCCGGAGGTGCGGAAGGCGGGACGGAAGGGCTCGACGCGGTTGCCGCCGGCGCGCTTGGCGCGATACATGGCAAGTTCCGCGTCGCTCAACAGACCAGGGGCGTTTTCCTGTTGGTCGATCCAGGACACCAGACCGATCGAAGCCGTCAGGATGATCTCGCGATTGGCGAAATTGATCGGCACCATGATGGCCTTGTTCACCGCATCGGCAAAGTCGGCCACGCGCTGTGGGTCGCGTTCTGAGACGAGGATCAGGCCGAATTCGTCGCCGCCAAGCCGGGCCAGCGTATCCTGTGGTTTTAGAAGGCGGCGCAGACGGCGCGTCAGTGCAATCAAGATGTTGTCGCCCGCGGCAATCCCAAGCGTGTCATTCACCAGCTTGTAGCGATCGATATCGATGGCCATCACCGTGGGGCGAACCGTATCGCCATCTGGCGCCAGGTTTAACATGGATTGCAGACGGTCGAGGAAGACCTGACGGTTCGGAAGGCCGGTCAGATTGTCGTTCAGCGCGTCCTGCAACAAGCGCTCGACGGAATTCTTTTGCTCTGTGATGTCAGTGATGGTGCCGACGCAACGGATGATTTCGCCGTTCGAACCGAGAACCGGGCGTGCGCGGATTTGCAGCCAGTGGAAGTGGCCGTCTTCGGCGCGAATGCGGAACTCATGGTTCAGTCGCCCTTTGCGATGATCCAGCAACACGTCAAGCGTCGCCTTGAACCGGTCGCGATCGTCCGGGTGCAGGCGAGGCAGCCAGTTGCGCGCAGCGCCGTGCATGGTGCCGGGATGCAGTCCGAGCTTGATCGATACGTCAGGTGTCGTGACGATGCGGTCACGCGTCACGTCCCAATCCCACACCGTATCGCCGCTGCCGGTCAGCGCCAGCGATTGGCGCTCGAGATCGGAGAAGAGGCCTTGCTGGTAAGCACTTCCGGCAAAAGCATGCTGAATGACGGTAAAGCCGATCAGAAGCACGATGAGAACGAGGCCACCGCCAAGCGCCGGCTGTACGATGTCATTGTCCAACTGGCCCGTCACCGTCAGCCAGCCGCCGAAGAGCCAAACAAGGATCAGCGCCCAGGACGGCACGAGCAGAATGGCGCGGTCGTAGCGGTTGAAGCCGAGATAGATGATCAGCACGATACCGACGGTCGCGGTCAGCGCGAAGGAAACGCGCGCGATCCCCGATGCAATCGATGGATCGTAGATCGCCACGCCGAAAAGCGCGCCCAGTCCGATGATCCAGGCGAAGGTCGCGTAACCCAGATGCGCGTGCCATCTGTTCAAATTCAGATAGGTGAACAGGAAGACCACGAAGCTGGAGGCGAGCGCCACTTCGGCGCCCGCCCTCCACATTCGCTCGTCGCTTGATGTTACGGTTATAAGCTTTTCAAGGAAACCGAAATCCACGCAGATGTAGGCAAGCACCGCCCAGGCGAGTGCCGCCGAAGCCGGAAGAACAGACGTGCCCTTGACGACGAAAAGAATGGTCAGAAGAACGGCGAGAAGACCGGCGATCCCCAGCACGATGCCGCGATAGAGCGTGAAGGCGTTGATCGTGTCCTTGTAGGCCTCCGGCTCCCAGAGATAGAGCTGTGGCAGCTGTGGGGTGGAAAGCTCTGCCACGAAAGTAATGACCGCGCCCGGGTTCAGCGTAATGCGGAAGACGTCGGCGTCGGGGCTTGGCTGACGGTCCAGCGCAAAGCCTTCGCTCGGGGTGATGGCGATGATGCGCTGCGAACCGAGATCTGGCCAGAAGAGCTTGGAATTGACCAAACGGAAGTGCGGCGCGACGATGACGCGCTCAAGCTGCTCTTCCGAGACGTTGGCAAGCGCAAAGACCGCCCAGTCGCCTTGGTGGGCGGGAGAGCTCGCGCGCACTTCGATGCGCCGGCGAATACCGTCCGGCCCCGGAGCGGTCGAAACTTGAAAGGCCTCGCCCTGGTTGGCGTAGATATCGGTGGTGGCGGTCAGATCGAGCGCATTGTCGTCGCGGGAAATCTTGACCGGCTCGAAGGCGAACGCCTGGCTGGAGAAAATGGCGCAGAAGAACAGCAGCGCTGTCGCACATGTTTTCGCCGGTAGGTGTTTCAACAGGCGCGACACAAGGCTCATATATGTCATCAATCTCACTGAGTCCTGCCGGAACCGTGTTTATCGGCAATCAGCGAAAACATGACGTGGTCCCGCCACTCGCCGTTTATTTTCAAATATTCGCGCAAGAGGCCTTCCCGCTGAAAGCCGGCATTCTCGAGCAGCCGGATGCTTTTGAAGTTGTCTGGAATACAGGCTGCCTCAATACGGTGCAACTGAAGTCCATTGAAGATATAGGGTATTACCAGTTTTAATGCGGCAGACATATGGCCGTGACGCGCATGGGCTTCACCCATCCAATATCCGATCATACAGCTCTGCGCCGCACCTCTGCGGATATACCCGATGGTGATGCCTCCAATGAGAGTTCCATCCGCCAGGAAGAGAAGAAGCGACACGGCCGTGCCGGAGGAAAATTCCTGATTGTTGCGGGTCACGCGCACCCGAAACGAGCTTTCGGTCAGTTCGTCGCTGCGCCAGGTCGGCTCCCATGGCTGAAGAAAGCTGCGGCTGTCCGAGCGCAGCCTGTGCCACTGCCGGTAATCGGAATATCGCGGCAGTCTCAGCAGATAATGTGCGTTGCGAAGTTCCGGCGTATCGCTGTTGCGGGAGAGAAAACGCAGCATCTAGTCATCCAACACCATGCTGCGGATCAGTCTCTGCCGTCAGCCGTTTGCCGTTATCTTCATGGATGGCGCCGCGGAAAGCCCCGCCGTGATGTCAGACAGCGGCGCGAGATTTTCCAGGGGGCCGATCGCCGACAGGGTCGGAACTTTATCGAAAAACAGACGCCCTGCAAGATCGGTCAAGCGCTCACGGGTGATGTCTCCAAGACGCGTCATCATCTCGTCATTGGGGATCGGACGACCGTAGAGCATCATCTGCCGAGCGATCTGACCGGCACGCGCCGCCGGGCTTTCCTGTCCCATCAGCAGCTGCGCGCGGATCTGGGCGCGAGCGCGGTCGATTTCTTCCTGATGGATGACCTCGGAGGACTTACGCAGTTCCTCGGTAATGACCGGAACCAGTTCCGCCAGATCGCTGCTGCCGGTTGCTGCATGAATACCGAAAATGCCGGTATCGGAAAAACCCCAATGGAAGGCATAGACCGAATAGCAGAGACCGCGATATTCCCGCACTTCCTGGAAGAGGCGAGACGACATGCCGCCGCCGAGAATGTTTGCGAGAATCTGCGAGCAGTAGAAGTCACGGGCGTGGTAAGCCTTGCCCTCGAAGCCCAGCAGAATTTGCGCGTCCATGAGATCGCGCGTCTCGCGGATTTCGCCACCGGTGTAGATGGCTTTCTCAATGATCGGCGTGGCTTCCGGCTTTTGCGGCAAGCTGGAAAAGCGCTGCTCGACCTGCTTGACGAAGGCCTCGTGATCGACAGCACCGGCCGCGACGACGAAGATCCGGTCCGTCGTGTAGTTTCGGCCGAGGTAATGACGGATCTGCGCGGTGGTGAAGGACTGCACCGTGTCCGGTGTGCCAAGGATCGGACGGCCGATCATCTGGTCGCGATAGGCGACGCCGGAAAAATTGTCGAAAACGACGTCATCGGGTGTATCGGTGGCAGCACCGATTTCCTGCAGGATGACATTCTTTTCGCGTTCCAGTTCCGCCTCGTCGAAAGCGGACTCGGTCAGGATATCGGCAAGGATGTCGACCGCCAGCGGAACGTGATCCTTCAGCACGCGGGCATAATAGGATGTTGTCTCGGTGGATGTCGCGGCGTTGACTTCGCCGCCGACATTCTCGATCTCCTCGGCGATCTGCCGGGCGGTACGGCGCGCCGTACCCTTGAACGCCATATGCTCGAGCAGATGCGCGATGCCGTGCTCGTCATCCGTCTCGTTGCGCGAACCTGATTTTATCCACACGCCGAGAGCAACGCTTTCGAGGTGAGGCATTCTTTCGGTGACGACTGTCAACCCGGACGACAACCGGGTTACGTTCACATTCATTTCCACGTCTTTCCGCGTCGCTCAGTCGTTGGCGCGAGCATGCTTGCCGATGAAGGTCTCCACGGCGTCAAGCTCTGCTTCCAGGACGTCGAAACGCTCCTCCCGGTTCATAAGATCAGCTAGCCATACTGGTAGGGCAGGATCAATTGCGCAAGCGGATTTTACGGCGTCGGGGAATTTCGCCGGATGCGCGGTGGAAAGAACCACCATCGGACTGTTTGTTTTTTCGTACTTTTTCGCTACGTGAACCGCCGTTGCCGTGTGCGGATCAAGCAGATAACCGGTCTCGTTCAGCGTGTCGCGAATGGTCGCGGCGACTTGCTTTTCGGTCGCACGACCTGCGCGGAAGTCTCGCTTGATCACCTTCATCGCCGCTTCGGAAATCTGGAAGGCGCCCGATTGCTTCAGGCCATCCATAGAACGCTTGATCTCGTTCGAGTCGCGATCATAGGCTTCAAAAAGCAAGCGCTCAAAATTCGAAGAAATCTGGATGTCCATCGACGGCGAGGTGGTGGCGTGCACGCCGCGCATCTCGTAGCGGCCAGTCTTCAGGGTGCGCGCCAGAATGTCGTTGTCATTGGTGGCAATCACCAGCTTGTCGATCGGCAGGCCCATCTGCTTGGCCACGTAGCCCGCAAAAATATCGCCGAAGTTGCCAGTCGGCACAGTGAAGGAAACCTTGCGGTCCGGCGCGCCGAGCGAAATGGCGGTGGTGAAGTAATAGACCACCTGCGCCATGATGCGCGCCCAGTTGATCGAGTTCACACCGGAAAGCTTGACGCCATCACGGAATTTAGCGTCGTTGAACATCTCTTTGACGAGGTTCTGGCAGTCGTCGAAGTTTCCGTTGATTGCAAGCGCATGCACGTTCGAAGCCGTGGAACTGGTCATCTGACGCTGCTGCACCGGCGAGACCTTGCCGTGCGGGAAGAGAATGAAGATGTCGGTGCGGTCGCGACCGGCAAAGGCATCGATCGCGGCGCCGCCCGTATCGCCGGATGTGGCGCCAACGATCGTCGCACGTTGGCCGCGTTCCGCAAGGGTGTAGTCCATCAGCCGGGCGAGCAACTGCATGGCGACATCCTTGAACGCCAATGTCGTGCCATGGAAAAGTTCGAGAATGAAGCTGTTCGGCCCGGTCTGCACGAGCGGAGCGACGGCCGGATGACGGAAGGTCGCGTAGGCGTCGTCGATCATCGAACGGAAATCCTTTTCAGGAATTTCCCCGCCGGTGAAGCGATAAAGGACCTCGAACGCGATGTCCTGATAGCTTTTGCCACGAAGTGCGCGAATTTCCTTCTTTTTCATCGTCGGCCATTCGCTCGGAACGTAAAGGCCGCCATCGCGCGCGAGACCTGCCAGCAGCGCATCGGAAAAACCAAGCGATGGGGCGCTGCCCCTGGTCGAAACATATTTCACGGAAATCGTCCTTCGTCGTCGTCACCAGTCAAGCCGTACGAACCACTGGGCGCGGGAATTTCGTCCATTTTGCAAAAATGGCGCAAATCCGAACGCAACCATCGATTTTTTCCGGCGCCGCTGCTATAGACCATCGCCGACAGGCAAGGAAGGCCAATAAATTGCATCTCCGGCCTGTCGCGGAATTGTTTTAGAGGGTGGAACAGAGTGACAGGGACTATTTTGCGTTTATCCGCCGCAGCATCGCTGCTTGCCGTGCTTGCGGGTTGCAATTCTTCCAATCCATCGGATTCGCTGGCGGTCAATCCTCCGGCTGCACAGGCTGCAACCGCCCCCGTCGTGCAGGCAAACTGCCCACCCATTACCGTGCTGGATACCAATGCCGTCCATCAGGTCTATGCCGGCACCAAGGGCGATCCGAGCAAGCTCGTCTATCAGGCGTCGATTTCCGATACGACACGTTCCTGCAGTATGAGTGACTCCACCCTGACGGTGAATGTCTTCGCTCAGGGCCGCGTGGTTCCAGGTCCTCTTTCCAAGCCAGGTCGTGTCAATCTGCCGATCCGTGTGACGGTGAAGGATGGCGACGGCGAAATCTTCTCGCAGGTCACCAGCCTCGGCGTGGATGTTCCCGCTGGGGCCGCAGGCACGCAGTTCATCTTCAACAACCCGAATGTCGCCATTCCGAATGGTCCCGGCGGCGCATCGAAGCAGACCAATGTCTTCATTTCGTTTGACGAAGGTGGCGCCAAGGCCAGCAGCAAGAAGGGTGGCCGTAGGGGCTGAGATCAGACCCGACTCCAAGATATATTTTCAAAAGCCGGAGCGCCTTAGGCGCTCCGGCTTTTTTAATGGATCAGATCGCCCATTCGGACAGTGCAGCGATTGTCGCGGGCAGATCCTGCATGCGGGAGATGACTGTTTCGGCGCCTGCATCGGTCAGCTTGTCCGCGTGGCTTGGATAGCTATGCGACGCGCCGGTGAAGCCGATGACGCGCATGCCAGCAGCCCGCGCCCCGGTAATGCCGTGAACGGAATCTTCGATCACCACCACCTTGTCGGGCGAGACGGCGAACTGCTTGGCGCCATGGAGGAAAATGTCCGGCTTCGGCTTGACGCGATCTGCGCCAAGGTCTTTGGCGGAATAGACGTGGCCTTCGAAATAAGGCTTCAAACCGACCTTCGTCAGCATCATGTCGAGCCGGGCGCTGGACGAATTCGAGCAGATGCAACGCTGCGTCGTCAGCCGCGACAGCGCAAACTTTACGCCGTCGATGACTTTGACATCGCGTGCCAGGCGCGCATCCAAAAGCTTTTCGGATTTATCGAGCAGCGTGGCAGAAAGCGGAATGCTTGCCTCGCGCTCGACCTCAAGCAGGATGTTCTTCCAGGTCATGCCTGAGAAGCGCTCGCCCATTTCTTCAACGGAGATCGGATAGCCCGCTTCCGTCAACAGGCGGGATTCGACCTGTGCAGCGATGATTTCCGAATCGACCAGAACGCCGTCGCAGTCGAAAATAATAAGGTCGAAGCCGCTCATATGCGCTCCCTTGATGTCGGTGGAGGGATGGGAATGGGGTTGGCGGCTTTTAGACCAACTCAGCCACAAGCTCAACCGGCTGGAATGCAAGGGAGCTTTGCGGTTTATCGCATCGCTCGACAATTCGCCGGCCTCGCCCTATGTCAGGTCATGGTCAAGATTCCAAAAACCAAGCCTGACGATACGATTGCCGCCAAGATCAGCCGCACGCTCGCCGAGCGCATCGTGCGCGGTGAGTTTGCGCCTGGCGAAAGGCTGCGGCAGGATCACATTGCCGAAGAGTTCGGTGCCTCGCATGTACCGGTGAGAGAAGCCTTTCGGCGCCTGGAGGCGCAAGGTTTGGCCGTCAGCATTCCGCGCCGCGGCGTTCGGGTGGCCGATTTCGGCCTAGCTGATGTGCGGGAAGTGGCGGAGATGCGTGCCGCGCTCGAAGTGCTTGCTCTGCGTAATGCCATCCTCAACCTGACCACAGCCATTCTGGATGAGGCGGAGGCCGCGACGCATGAGGGTGACGACGCACAGGATGTTCGCCGATGGGAGGAAGCCAACCGGCGGTTTCATCGGCTGATCACAGCCCCCTGCAACATGCCTCGACTGATGGAAGCGATCGATGGACTGCATGCGGCCAGCGCCCGCTTTCTGTTCTCCGCCTGGCGGGCGGGCTGGGAGCGTCGCACCGACACGGATCACCGCGCCATCATAGACGCGCTTCGCGGTGAGCGAGCGGAAGAGGCCGTCCGTATTCTGCACGGTCATGTTCAGTGGATCGGCCGAACGGCTGTGCGTACACCAACCGGCTCGACCCGCGACGCATTCGCTATCGTCGGATAGTTCGCGGTTTGGCTTTTGGGATCAATCGGTGATGTTGATCTCGGTGCGCTCGGATGCCGTCACCGTGGCGCTGACTTCCTTCGGATCGCGATTGGCCTTCTTGGCATAGGTTACCTTCACCGCATAGGTGCCTGGGTGAAGCGTTTCCTGGTGCGTCGTGCCGTAGCGACCGGAAATTTCCTTCTGTGTGCCCTGGAGATCCTTGGTGGTTTCGAGAATGTCGATCCTCTCCGCCTGAGACGCTGATACGACAAGCACGCCTGCATCGAGATCGATGCTGAGATCGGTGCGCTGGCCTGCCGTGACGCTGAAAGGCTTCTCGACGGTCACCTTGCCGAGCCTCGCCCGCATAATGAAGTTTCCAGCCGGCATCTGCATGATCTTGCCTGGGCCATAGGTTCCGGTGATCGTCTCGCGCGTGCCGTCCAAAGTTTGCATGTCCTTTAATGCCTCGAACCGAATGCTGTCGGTCTCGACCTGCCGTCCGCCCTCCTTGTAGACGGCGTTGGTGACAACCACACCACTTGGAATGATGACATCGTGGTTCACGGTGTCTCCGGCTTTGACTGTGATCGTTTCCTCGGCCACCGCCGGACCTATACGGCCCTCAAGCTTCAATTCGCCGGCCGGCACATAAAGTTCCTTAGCGCCATAGATACTGTCGCTGAATTCGTCCTGCGTCACAGTCACTCGCGCAAGCGGCTCGGCCTCCTTGCTGTCCGGACTGCGCTTCGGCACGAGCGTGAGTTGTGCCGCCTCGAAGTCCACTGCAAGCTCGGTGACAGCGCCGTTTTTGACTTCGAACGCGATCTCGCGGCTGATATTGCCGAGCGCAGCAACCGCAACATATTTGCCCGGCGGAATTTTCTCCTCGAAGGTCGCATCATAAGCACCGCCGACATTCTCGTCGCTTCGGCCACCCATGCTGTCTGCCTTGTAGAAATCCCATCGAACCTTGTCGCTGTCGCCGAGCGACGGGCCGCCTTTGAAAAGAAAGGCGTCCGTGCGCACATTGACCTGTGGCTTGGGTACCTGTTGGCTTTGCTGTGCAGACTGCTGCGAGAAGGCGGCGCTGGCATAGAGCGTCGCGGCGATCATCAAGGCTATGCGCATTTTCAACTTCACCCCTGCACCCTTCACTGGCACCATAATACCGCCAGTGTGGAAAATTCCTAAATTAAAACGTTAGAAATAACATCCGGTTCCATAAGCGGTTCCGCTGGCGGGAAGACGCTATTTCGTCTTGACGAAACAGATGATGTGTTCGCTATATGTTCATGTCAAAGGAGTTGCTATGGACAATCTGAATGATGTCATCGTTCGGGCAAAAGCGGCCTGCTACGTCGGAGGCGGCGTGAAGACAGAGCCGAGTAGGCCTGGCTCCCACGATCTCACATGGTCGGATGGGGATTGGGAGTATCGCGACAGCTACTTTGGCGGTACGAATTTCATTGGCCAAGAGGTTCTCTGGTTCAGGCGAACGCCCTATTGGGCGATGAATTATTACGGCTTCATCTGTCGTCCGGATCTCATCGATGGCGAGCGAGCCGGAGCCACCATCACGAAAGCTCTCTCTACGATGTATCGGAGCGGTCGGTTCCTCGGTGATTTCGAGTGGACGGGTGAATACGGAACATACATCGACAGGAGCGAGGGCGATGCTCGCCATTTTCTCGGTCGCGAGGTGATCATGGTCGGTGGCGAGGAAGCCTATGCGCTCCACTATTGCGGTGGTGTCATCATCCCATAGCAACCGCTGCGTCCGCTCAGCGATCTCACTCTTTGGCCTGATAATCTATTTTCTCGCATTTTTATGCACTTACCTCCGAACTTTCTTTCTCTCGTTCAGCCTTTGATAACCATCTTCGGTAACCATAAGGCCAGTTCAGTTGAGTAAGCGTATGGAGCGAGTACCCATGGCATCAGTGTTTCCACTGGCCGATTTTCGGCGCGCCGGTTTTGATCTTGCAGGCGAGAGTGATGCCTGGAAAGACAGCATCATCAAGGGTGACTGCGTCGCGGCTCTCGAAGCGCTGCCGAGCCAGTCCGTCGACGCGATTTTCGCCGATCCGCCCTATAACCTCCAGCTTGGCGGCACGCTGCATCGTCCTGATCAGTCGCTTGTGGATGCGGTGGATGACGAGTGGGACCAGTTCGCCTCATTCGACGCCTATGATGCCTTCACTCGCGCCTGGTTGCTCGCCTGCCGGCGCGTGCTGAAGCCGAATGGCACCATCTGGGTCATCGGCTCCTATCACAACATCTTCCGTGTCGGTGCCATCCTTCAGGACATGAACTTCTGGATCCTGAACGATATCGTCTGGCGCAAGACCAACCCGATGCCGAACTTCAAGGGTCGCCGTTTCCAGAACGCCCATGAAACGATGATCTGGGCCAGCCGCGATGCCAAGGCGAAGAGCTACACTTTCAATTACGAGGCGCTGAAAGCGTCGAACGACGACGTGCAGATGCGCTCCGACTGGCTGTTTCCAATCTGCAGCGGCTCCGAGCGGCTGAAGGGTGAAGATGGCAAGAAGATCCATCCGACCCAAAAGCCGGAAGCGCTTCTGGCCCGCGTCATCATGGCCTCGACCAAGCCCGGCGACGTAGTGCTCGATCCCTTCTTCGGCTCCGGTACGACAGGTGCGGTGGCAAAGCGCCTTGGCCGTCATTTCGTCGGCATCGAGCGCGAGCAGGACTACATCGACGCGGCATCTGCCCGCATCGCTGCCGTCGAACCGCTTGGCAAGGCGGAACTGACGGTGATGACCGGCAAGAAGGCCGAACCGCGCGTGGCCTTCAACGTTCTCCTCGAAAGCGGCCTCGTACGCCCCGGCCAGGTGCTGACGGATGCCAAGCGCCGTTACACGGCGATCATTCGCGCCGATGGCACGGTTTCGTCGGGCGGTGATGCTGGTTCGATCCATCGGCTGGGCGCCAAGGTGCAGGGCCTCGATGCATGCAATGGGTGGACCTTCTGGCACTACCAGGATGGTGATGCTCTGAAGCCGATCGATGATCTGAGAAGCGTCATCCGCATGGAATTGGCCAAAGCCGGCTAAAGCATGTCGCGCAAGAGTGTGCAGCGGTTTTGCGATATCGACATGCGATAAAAGGAACATCCAGTCTTCGATCCACCGCTCGATGTTACTTTCGCCATAGACTTCATCCGGTTTTAGTACCTTCAGTCCCGGATGAAGAACAAGCAAGGCCCGGCATTCATAGAATGCCGGGCCTTGGTGTATGTTGTTTTGGACAACGAGTTTTCCCGAAATATTTCAATTGCATGGCAAGCTTGGAGCAAGTAAGCGACATTAATCAATCTCGCCAAGGGACGAGGGCGAGCCGCTGGCGCATCGAACAGATGCGCAAAGCCAAGAAGACGGATGCTTCCCTGCTTTGATGATTCTTCAGATCTGGCCGCTTGCGGCTGGACTGGCGCAGGACGGGGACCGCCATTCCTGCCTGCGCCAGGAATTCTCAAACTTTTTCCTGACGAAGCCTCCCGACATTACTCGCCTTTTTGAATATTATAATTGCGCGGAATACCCTGCGTGACCGCAAACCAGTGTGAGCTTTTCATCCGGCCCTGATGTGCATCGAAGGCCTCCTCATTGGTGAAGACTTCCGAAACCAGATAGCGCCCCGGAATATCGTCGCTCAGAACGACCTCGAAGGAGAGACATCCTGGTTCAGCGCGTGTCAGTTCGATATGATGCGGCAAGGCGTCTGCCACCGCCTCACGACGATTTTCTGGCACGTCCAAGTAACCGCTCAGATAGATCTTCCCCTCTGCCATTCCTCAGACCTTGATACCGTATTCTGCCAGATCGGCCTTCAGCTTTTCTGCACCGGTGAAGTGCACCGCCTGCCAGCCGGCTTCCTTCGCACCTTCCACATTGGCAATCGAATCATCGATGAAGATGCTGGTCTTAGGATCGAGCCCGAATGTCTCGGCATGCAGCTTGTAGATCGCAACATCCGGCTTGATCAGGCCGACATCGCCCGAGACCGTCACGCCACGAGGCAGGGTCAGGAATGGATACATCTTCTGTGCCTCGCGGAAGGTGTCGGAGGCGAAGTTCGTCAGCATCGTCACGTCATGGCCTTTGTCGATCAGGCCTTTGAGGATGGCGACGGAATCGTCATAAGAGTGGGACACCATTTCATGCCAGTGTTTGCGAAAGGCGCGGATATGCTCTTCCCGGTCCGGATGGTTTTCCAGTAGCAAGGCTTCGGCATCCGCCCATGTACGACCGCGATCCTGCTCCAAATTCCAATCATGGGTGCAGACATTCTCGAAGAACCAGGCGCGTTCGGCATCGTCGGGGATCAGGCGGCTATAGGGAATATGCGGATCGTAATGAATGAGAACCTTGCCGATATCGAAAACAATATGATTGATCTTGCTCATGAAACTTTCCTGCTTCTCGAAGACTGCTGCGTTTTCCCGGCGCTTGCCGCAAACGCCAATGGAATAGCCTGAGCGATTGCCTTTTTCATCACCGTTGGCAGTGCCTGGGCATCAAGATTTGTGACCGGCTCCCACCATCCGTCATCGGCCTTTACGGCGCTTCCGACTTTTGCGCGGTAGATCGATAGTCGGAGTTCGAAATGGGTGAAGACATGCGTGATTGTGCCCGCCGCTTCCCAGTCGGCGTCAAAAGGCGCATGCGCCTTTTCCGTTCCCCCGTCCAGACGCGCGGTCCAGGCCGTCGTCGGAACCTCCGTCATGCCGCCGAGCAGGCCACTGTCGATGCGCCGCCGCAGAAGGATCTCTCCCTCGTCATTGACCGCAACGAAGGCCGCGCCGACGCGCACGGGCTTATCCCTCTTCTTGGCTTTGACCGGAAACCGCTCCGGCTCATCCTGCGCCAGAGCCAGACAGTGGCCGTTGAACGAACAGAGCGCGCAGGCAGGACGCTTCGGCGTACAGATCGTGGCGCCGAGATCCATCATCGCCTGGGCAAAATCACCCGGCCGGTCGTTAGGCGTGATCTCCGCAACGCGGGCTTTCATCAAAGGCTTTGAGCCGGGCAGGGGCGAATCGATCAGGAACAGGCGTGAGATCACACGCTCCACGTTGCCATCCATCACCGCTGCCTGACGGTTAAAGGCAATCGCTGCCACGGCCGCTGCGGTATAGTCGCCAATGCCTGGGAGCGCTTTCAGCCCGTCCTCCGTGTCGGGAAACGTACCGCCATGCTGATGGGCAACCGCTTCTGCGCATTTCTTCAGGTTTCGTGCCCGCGCATAATAACCAAGCCCCGCCCATGCGGCCATCACGTCCTCGGTCGGCGCTGCGGCGAGATCGTTGACCGTTGGCCATGCGGCGAGAAACTTGGTGAAATAAGGCTTCACGGCCTGCACCGTCGTTTGCTGCAGCATCACTTCGGACAGCCAGACATGATAGGGATTGGCCCGCAGGCCTTTTGCAGCCATGGATGGTGAAGTTCTCCATGGCAAATCGCGGTGATGGCGATCATACCAGGCCAGCAACAGCTCAGCGTAAGCCGGCCCTTCGGTTTTATGAAGCATATTTACGGTCTGTCCGATTTTGTGATGGCGTTTCCAATTGAGATGGAAACGTCCTATACTTGGTCCATACGCTTCGCCCAATCAAGCCGCGAGTTCAGAGTAGTGTGTCCATGCGACAGCCCCGTAAAGGTGTCCTTCAGATTGCCGAAGTTGCAAACGGCATTATCGATCCCGTTTTGGCAAAGAGAGCCGGTATCAGCACGGCACTGCTCGGTTCATGGGACGAGATTGCCGGCGATGATTTTGCCGATTGTACCCGCCCCGAAAAGATCACCTGGCCGCGCCGCGAGGAGGAGCCGGATCGCGGCGGTTATCAGCCGGGGGTTCTGACGATTGCCTGCGAGGGCGCGCGTGCGCTTTTTTTGACCCATGCTCAGGGCGAGTTGATCGCCCGGATCAACGGCTTCTTTGGCTTCCCCGCAGTGCGTCAGATCCGCATCGTACAAAAGCCCGTCTCGACGGCTTCCACTCGAAGGCGCAAGCCGCAACCTTTGCGAGGGGAGGCGGCAAAACGACTGGATGACATGATGCAGGGGATAGAAAGCGAAGCCCTGCGCAAAGCGGTGGAGCGGCTTGGAACCGCCGTCATGCAAAAGCGTCCCAAAGGTCGGACGTTATGAACAGCCGGACACTGTGAAGCAGGGAACTGGAGCGAACAGTCCTTGACTGGTCACAATTCTTTGACAAGAACAGAAGAACTCGCCGCTTGTTGGAAACGATGTGTGGCTATATCGGAATCATAGACATTTGCGTCTTTCACAAACAGGTGCTTCCATGCATTTCCCAGAACTAAACCTCACCCGCCGCGCTCTTCTCGGCACTGTTGCCATGGCCTCTGTCGTCGCTGCACTCCCGGTGCTTGCAGGCAATGCCTTTGCGCAGGATATTCCGGAATCCTCCGGCGACGTCGATATGGCTGAGGTGCTGAAGCCCGGCGCTCTGCCGGACCGTGCTCTGGGCGATGCCAATGCGCCGGTGAAGATCGTCGAATACATGTCGATGACCTGCCCGCACTGCGCGCATTTCCACAACACAGCCTTTGAAGAGATTAAGAAGAAGTACATCGACACCGGCAAGGTTTACTTCATCATCCGCGAGTTCCCGTTCGATCCGCGCGCTGCCGCAGCCTTCATGCTGGCTCGTTGCGCGCCGGAGCAGCAGTATTTCCCATTCGTCTCCATGCTGTTCAAACAGCAGCAGAGCTGGGCAACCGCCCAGGATGCACGCGCAGCACTGCTGCAAATGTCGAAAATGGCCGGTTTTTCACAGGAGAGCTTCGAGGCCTGCTTGACGAACCAGCAACTTCTGAATGATGTGAACGCAACGATGCAGCGCGGCGCGACGGAATTCGGCGTCAACTCTACGCCAACCTTCATCATCAACGGCAAGAAGTACTCTGGAGACATGTCGGTTGAAACCATGTCGGCCCTTATCGACAAACTTCTTTAATCGACGCCGCCACATTCTGACGGGCGCCGGATATCTCCGCGCGCCCGTTTTCTCATCTGAAAGTCTATGGTTCGAGGCAGCGGCATGAAGTTCAATAAGCTGCGCCTGCTGGGCTTCAAATCCTTCGTCGAGCCCTCCGAATTCATCATCGAGCCAGGCCTGACCGGCGTTGTCGGGCCGAACGGCTGCGGCAAGTCCAATCTTGTGGAAGCGCTTCGCTGGGTGATGGGCGAGAACTCCTACAAGAACATGCGCGCCTCCGGCATGGATGACGTGATCTTCTCCGGCTCCGGCAATCGCCCTGCGCGCAACACTGCGGAAGTCGGCCTTTACCTCGATAACTCCGATCGCACCGCGCCCGCCGCCTTCAATGATGCTGATGAGATCCAGGTCACGCGCCGCATCGAGCGCGAGAACGGCTCTGTCTATCGGATCAATGGCAAGGAGGCCCGCGCCAAGGATGTGCAGCTTCTGTTCGCCGACGCGTCTACCGGCGCGCGCTCACCCTCCATGGTGGGGCAGGGGCGCATCGGCGAGCTGATCAATGCCAAACCGCAGGCGCGCCGACAATTGCTGGAAGAGGCAGCCGGCATTTCCGGCTTGCATTCACGCCGCCACGAGGCGGAATTGCGCCTGCGCGCGGCCGAAACCAACCTGGAACGGCTAGAGGATGTCACCGCACAGCTGGAAAGCCAGATCGAAAGCCTGAAGCGCCAGGCCCGCCAAGCCAATCGTTTCAAGATGCTCTCTGCCGAGATCCGCGCGCGCGAAGCGACGCTTCTCCATATCCGCTGGGTGGATGCCAGCGAGTCGGAACGGGAAGCGGACAACGCGCTGAACCTCGCCACCAATCTGGTGGCCGAAAAGGCGCAGCGGCAGATGGAAGCGGCAAAAGAGCAGGGCGTTGCAAGCTTCAAGCTGCCAGAGCTGCGCGAGAATGAAGCGAAGGTCGCTGCCGCGCTTCAGCGATTGCAGATCGCCCGCACGCAGCTGGATGATGAAGCCAACCGCTTGCTCCGCCGCCGCGATGAACTGGCGCGGCGCCTTTCGCAACTTGGCGACGACATTCAGCGCGAAGAGCGGCTCGTCTCGGACAATGCCGACATTCTTTCCCGCCTCGATACGGAAGAAGCCGGGCTTCTCGACATACTGGCCGATTCGGGGCGCTACGCCGAGGAGACGCGCGAGGCCTTCGAGGAGGCCGCCGCCAAGCTTTCCGAAAGCGAACGGGTTTTTGCAGCATTGACGGCAGAACGCGCCGAAGCTGCGGCGTCTCGCGCCCAGCTTGAACGCTCGATCCGTGAGCTTGCCGACCGCAAGATGCGCTTGGAAAGACAGTTTTCCGAGGCTGCTACCGAAGTCGAAACGATCGATGAGAAGCTGGCCGAACTTCCAGATCCTGCGGAAAAGCGCGAGATGGTCGAGGCGGCGGAGATAGCGGCGGAAGATGCGCTGGTCGCTGTTGACGATTCGGAGACAGCCGTTGCTGAGGCGCGTTCCGCCGAATCCCTGGCGCGTGGACCGGTTGATATGGCGCGTAATCGCCTCAACGCGCTGGAAACCGAAGCGCGCACCATCTCGAAAATGCTGGCCGCCGGCGCTGCTTCTGGCTCGTTCACGCCGGTAGCGGAAGAGCTGAAAGTGGATCGCGGCTTCGAGGCAGCGCTTGGTGCAGCCCTTGGCGACGATCTGGAAAGCCCGCTGGATAAAAACGCGCCCGCATATTGGGCAGCGAATGGCGAAGGCGCCGACGATCCGGCCCTGCCGCAGGGCCTTCCCTCTCTCCTGTCGCATGTCTCCGGCCCGGATGCCTTGAAGCGAAGCCTTCGCCAGATCGGTATCGTCACTTCTGTCGAAGACGGTCAGCGACTGATGCCACTTTTAAAAACCGGCCAGCGGCTGGTGACGAAAGACGGCGCGCTGTTTCGCTGGGACGGCCACGTGGCGAGCGCCGATGCGCCGGGAAGTGCAGCGCTGCGGCTGGCACAAAAGAATCGCCTGTCCGAAATCCAAGGCGAAATCGAGGAGGCTCGTTTCGCGCTGGAAGAGGCGGAAGAGCTGCTGTCGGTGCGCGCCGAAGACATCCGTCTGGCGGAGGCCGGTTTGAATGAAGCGCGCGAGCGTAGCCGCCTTGCCGCCCGGCAGCTGACCGAGGCACGTGATGCCCTTTCTATGGCAGAGCGGGCGTCCGGCGATCTCCTGCGCCGCCGCGACGTCGTCTCGGAGGCTCTGAACCAGATTGGCGGTCAGATTGAGGAGATCGCGGCTCAGGAAGAGAATGCCCGCATCGAACTCGAAGACGGTGCTGATCTTTCCAGCCTTGATGAGCGCTTGCGCGACAGCCAGCTGGAAGTTGCAACAGATAGAAGCCTTCTGGCCGAGGCGCGTGCACGCCATGAGGGCTTAAGCCGTGAGGCCGATGCGCGCCAGCGCCGCATTAACGCCATTGCGCAGGAACGCGCAACATGGGCGGCTCGCGCTGCAAGTGCCGCCGACCACATCGCCACATTGCGCGAGCGTGAAGAGGAGGCGCGTGATGAACTCGCGGAACTCGATATCGCGCCGGAAGAATTCGATGAGAAGCGCCGCAATCTCTTAACCGAATTGCAGAATATGGAAGAGGCGCGCCGCGCTGCCGCAGACCGTCTGGTGGAAGCCGAAAATCTCCAGCGGGATGCCGATCGCGCAGCGGCAACCGCCTTGTCAGAACTGGCGGAAGCACGAGAAAAGCGTGGCCGCGCCGAAGAACGGCTGGTTTCTGCAAGGGAGAAACGGCAGGAGAGCGAGCACCGCATTCGCGAGGCTTTGAACGTCGAACCCCATATGGCCTTGCGTCTCACCGGGCTACCGTCAGGAGCGCCGCTGCCGGAAGTGCGTGACGTGGAGCGCGATCTCGACCGGTTGAAGATCGAGCGTGAGCGCCTCGGCGCGGTCAATCTGCGCGCCGATGAGGAGCAGGCGGAGCTATCCGCCAAGCTTGCCGCCCTGATCAAGGAGCGCGATGACATCATCGATGCCGTCAGGAAGCTCCGCGCCGGAATCCAAAACCTCAACCGTGAAGGCCGCGAGCGCCTGGTCGCCGCATTCGATGTCGTTAATACCCAGTTCCAGCGGCTCTTTACCCATCTCTTCGGCGGCGGCACGGCGGAGCTGCAACTGATCGAGTCCGACGATCCGTTGGAAGCAGGGCTTGAGATTCTCGCCCGTCCGCCGGGCAAGAAGCCGCAGACCATGACGCTCTTGTCCGGCGGTGAGCAGGCCCTGACCGCCATGGCGCTGATCTTTGCCGTCTTCCTCACCAATCCGGCCCCCATCTGTGTGCTGGACGAGGTGGATGCGCCGCTCGACGACCACAATGTCGAGCGCTATTGCAACCTGATGGACGAAATGGTGGCCTCCACCGAAACCCGTTTCGTCATCATCACGCACAACCCCATCACCATGGCCCGGATGGACCGCCTCTTTGGCGTTACCATGGCTGAACAGGGCGTCTCGCAACTGGTTTCGGTCGATCTGCAAATGGCGGAGACATTGGCGGAAGCGTCCTAATATACAATTTTAAGTTATATTAGTTATTTAGAAAGCTGCATCCGGTTCGCTTTTCGCGCCTTTAGGATGCGGATTCCGTTTGCATTTAATCAATTTTAAAGGCAGCCGCCCGTAGTTTATTGCCTCAACCACAGTTGCTCCATGACGGTGCAAAGTCTTGTGGCAAGAAATGGCATGCTGGATTTCGAGGAGGGTATCCGGGTCTTTTCTTGTTATTTCTTAGTCCTGCGAGAACACATGATCCTTTTTGACAATATTAAAATTCGTTACAAGATCCTGGCGATCCTCCTCCCAATGGTCGCGGTCGGCATGGCTGGTGCCGGCTTTCTGGCGCATAGTTACAGTCAGGCAAATGGTGCCTATGTGCGCTATTTCGACAACAACGCTGCCGCGTCGACGAGTCTGTTCAGAGCGTCCACCGCGATCGTCGGCGTAGGTTTTGCCGTCAACGAAATTCTTCGCATCAAGGTGATCGGTGGCGACATGGGCGCAATCGAAGCACTGTATAGAAACGACGCCGAATTGTTTATCAAGCGCATGGAAGAGGCCAAGCGGCTCGATCCTTCTGTCAGCGCCGAAGCGAATAAGTTCATTCAAAGAGGTAAGGAGATCATCGATCTGGCGAATTCCAGCGTCGATCTCATCAAGGCTGGTAATCTCGATGACGCACGCCTCCAAATCGGAAAGATAGGCTCCCGCGTCGTGGATTATCGCGCCGATCTCCGGGGTTGGAATAACGCAAATGCTGCGGAAACCGCGAAAGGCGTGCAGGTTCTATCCGCAGAGGCAACAAGAACCATCAAACACTCGTTGATCGGCATCGGTCTGGCTTTTCTCGCCTTCATCGGCGCGGCCCTGTTCTGTGTTTCCAGAGGCATCACGGCACCGATTGAAAAGCTGCGTGCGCGTATGGTGTCGCTTGCCGGTGGAGAAACGCGTGAAGAGATCGACGGCGTCGATCGCAAGGACGAGGTTGGGCAGATGGCGCAGGCTGTCTCCGTCTTCCGCGAGAATGCGCTGGAGCGCATCCGTCTGGAACAGGAGGCTGACGCCAATCGCAGCCTGTCGGAAAAGGAGCGGATTGCCCGCGACGAGCAGAAGGCGAAGGAAGCCGCAGACACGCAGTTTGCCGTCGACAATCTCGCCAACGGATTGTCACGCCTGTCGGATGGCGATGTGTGCTATCGCATCAGCCAGCCTTTCGTGGCCCATCTCGATACGGTTCGCGAGAACTTCAACGCCTCTGCCGAGAAGCTCCAGTCGGCCCTGACCCGCGTGGCGGAGAACGCCCGTGGTATCGATGCTGGTGCGAATGAAATCCGTTCGGCCGCCGACGATCTTGCCAAGCGCACCGAACAGCAGGCAGCCTCCGTCGAGGAAACCGCTGCCGCATTGGAAGAGATCACCACCACGGTGAAGGACTCCACCCGTCGTGCCCAGGAAGCCGGTCATCTGGTTGCCAAGGCGCGCACCGGTGCCGAACAGTCGGGTGAAGTCGTTCGCAAGGCCGTTGTCGCCATGGAGCGGATCGAGAAGTCGTCCGGTGAAATCTCCAACATCATCAGCGTGATTGATGAGATCGCCTTCCAGACCAACCTTCTGGCGCTGAATGCCGGTGTCGAAGCAGCACGTGCTGGTGAAGCAGGCAAGGGCTTTGCTGTCGTTGCGCAGGAAGTGCGTGAACTGGCGCAGCGTTCTGCCAGTGCTGCCAAGGACATCAAGGGCCTGATCTCCACCTCCAACACCCAGGTTCAGGAAGGCGTGGAGCTTGTCGGTGAGACCGGCCGTGCGCTTGAGACGATCGTGGCCGAAGTGCAGGAGATCAACCGGCACGTCATGGCGATCGTGGAAGCGGCACAGGAGCAGTCTTCCGGTCTGCAGCAGATCAACACGGCTGTGAACCAGATGGACCAGGACACGCAGAAGAATGCGGCGATGGTGGAAGAGACGACGGCGGCCAGCCATGGTCTTGCCCGTGAAGCCTCTTCGCTGAACCAGCTTCTCGGCCAGTTCAAGCTGTCTGCCACCTTCGAGGCCCCGATCCGTGCGGCAACCCCTGCGGAGCGTCCGGCAGCGTCACCAGCCCGTGCGCTTGGCCGCAAGCTCGCAACCGCCTTCAACGGCAACGCAGCGGTTAAGCAGGACTGGCAAGAGTTGTGATAGCATGGTCCAAGCGAAAGTTGCGCAATGGTTTTGCGATAACGACATGCGATCAAAGGCTTGAAGTGTGAGAAGCGCATCTGAACGATCGCGACACACTTTAAGCGAAGCTCTCGGAGACAACCCGTAACAATGGATGCCCGCGCTCGCCGCGGGCGTTTCGCCATCCCTGGGCCGCCAATGCCGCAATTATGCTGCACTGCACTGTCATCTTGCACTCTCTGGCGTTCCCAACGGTGTGACAATGCTATAATGGGTTGAAAAACAAGAACGCTTCTGGGTGGAGAGCGTATAATGAAGAAATGGGTTTATACCTTTGGCAACGGTGCTGCCGAAGGCCGCGCGAGTGATGTTGCCATATTGGGAGGCAAGGGTGCGCATCTTGCCGAAATGGCAAGCCTCGGCCTGCCTGTTCCGCCCGGCTTCACCATTATCAGCGAAGTCTGCGGCCGCTACCACCAGGGCGGACGCCAACTCCCCAATGACCTGAAGCTGCAGGTTTCAAGCGGGATCGCCGGCATGGAAGCGATGACCGGCCGCAAATTCGGCGCAGGCCCGCGTCCACTCCTGCTTTCCGTCCGATCCGGTGCGCGTGCCTCCATGCCCGGCATGATGGATACCGTTCTCAATCTCGGTCTCAATGACGAGACGGTGCAGGCGCTCTGCGAGGATTCCGGTGATGCCCGTTTCGCGTGGGATAGCTATCGCCGCTTCATCCAGATGTATGCCGATGTCGTCATGGGTCTTGACCATGAGGTCTTCGAGGAAATCCTCGAGGATGAAAAGGGCCGTCTCGGTCACGAATATGATACGGAGCTTTCCGCCGACGAGTGGCAGCATGTGGTGTCGCGCTACAAGCAACTGGTCGAAGACGAGTTGGATGAACCCTTTCCGCAGGACACGGAAGTCCAGCTCTGGGGCGCAATCGGCGCTGTCTTTTCCAGCTGGATGAACACGCGTGCCGTCACCTACCGCCATCTGCACAAAATCCCTGGCGATTGGGGAACGGCGGTCAATGTTCAGGCCATGGTGTTCGGCAATCTCGGCTCCACCTCTGCCACAGGCGTTGCTTTCACCCGCAACCCGTCGACAGGGGAACAAGAGCTTTACGGTGAGTTCCTCGTCAACGCGCAAGGCGAAGATGTGGTCGCGGGCATCCGCACGCCGCAATCCATCACCGAGGCGGCCCGCATCGCCTCCGGCTCCGACAAGCCGTCGATGGAAAAGCTGATGCCGGAGGCATTTCAGGAATTCCTGGCGATCTGCAAGCAGTTGGAAACCCATTACCGCGACATGCAGGATATGGAGTTCACCATCGAACGCGGGCAGCTCTGGATGCTCCAGACCCGTTGCGGCAAGCGCACGACGCGTGCGGCCATGAAGATCGCCGTCGATATGGTCGAGGAAGGCCTGATCACCGCCGATGAAGCTGTCTGCCGGATCGATCCTTCTTCGCTGGATCAACTGCTGCATCCCACCATCGATTCGTCCATCGAACGACCGATTATCGGCTCAGGCCTGCCGGCGTCACCAGGAGCTGCATCCGGAGAGATCGTCTTTGGCGCGGAGGAAGCCGTCGCTGCCAAGGCGGAAGGTCGCCGTGTCATTCTGGTTCGCATGGAAACCAGCCCGGAAGATATTCACGGCATGCACGCCGCCGAGGGCATCCTGACGACGCGAGGTGGGATGACAAGCCACGCGGCCGTGGTGGCGCGCGGCATGGGCATTCCTTGCGTCACGGGTGCGGGCTCGATGCGCGTGGATTTGCGCAATGGCGTGCTGATCGGCATGGGCTGCATGCTGCGCAAGGGCGATGTCATTACAATAGACGGTTCGTCGGGGCGGGTGCTGAAAGGCGAAGTACCGATGACTCAGCCGGAACTTTCCGGCGATTTCGGCAAGCTGATGGAATGGGCCGATGGCGCGCGGCGTATGACAGTGCGCACCAATGCCGATACGCCTGCCGATGCGCGCGCTGCCCGCGCCTTCGGTGCCGAGGGCATTGGCCTTTGCCGCACCGAGCACATGTTCTTCGAAGGCGAGCGTATCCATGTGATGCGCGAAATGATCCTCGCGGAGGATGAGGCGGGCCGGCGCGCCGCGCTCGACCAGTTGCTCCCCATGCAACGTGAGGACTTCACCGAACTCTTCTCCATCATGCATGGCATGCCGGTGACGATCCGCCTGCTTGATCCGCCGCTGCACGAGTTTCTGCCCAAGACCGATGGCGAGATCGTCGAGGTTGCGGCTGCCATGGGCATGCCGCAGACTCTGTTCCGCCAGAGGCTCGATGCGCTGCATGAGTTCAATCCCATGCTTGGCCACCGAGGCTGCCGCCTGGCGATCTCCTATCCCGAGATTGCCGAGATGCAGGCGCGTGCCATATTCGAAGCTGCGGTAGAAGCCGCGCGCCGTACCGGTGCGCCGGTCGTTCCGGAAATCATGGTGCCGCTTGTCAGCCTTCGCTCTGAACTCGATTACGTTCGCGGGGTGATAGACCGCGTTGCGTCAGAGGTTGCGGCAGAGAGTGGCATGACGCTGGAATATCTGACCGGCACGATGATCGAGCTGCCGCGCGCCGCCCTTCGCGCCCATGTCATTGCCGAGGCTGCGGAATTCTTCTCCTTCGGCACCAACGACTTGACGCAGACCACCTTCGGCATTTCGCGCGACGATGCGGCGCGCTTCATCAACACCTATCAACGCAAGGGCATCATCGAGCGCGATCCCTTCGTGTCGCTCGATTTCGACGGGGTAGGAGAGTTGATTCGCATTGCCGCGGACCGCGGCAGGCAGACGCGCTCCGAGCTCAAGCTTGGCATCTGCGGTGAGCATGGCGGCGATCCGACTTCCATCGATTTCTGTGAAAATGTCGGGCTGGATTACGTGTCCTGCTCGCCCTTCCGTGTGCCGATTGCCCGGCTGGCCGCCGCTCAGGCAACGCTGTCGCAGGCGCAGCAGCGGCAGGCTGCACCTGCTAAGAAAGTCGTCTCGCTGTAAGGCGCCAGTTAGCGGTTTTCGACGATGACCCGGCGCTCGACGACAACCGGTGACCAGAACATGTCGCGGTTGACCTGCGCCTGCCATGCCCGGTTATCGGCCCTGCGGTCGAGATCGAGATCGAGCAGGCAGCGCGCCATCTGATCGGTGTTCGGGCGGAAGCCATAGCCGCGGCAGGTTGCCTCGTCGCGCGCGCGGCGCTCTTCCGGCGTCAGCGTCTGGCACGCGGTCAACGCCAGCATGGCGGCAAGTGAACCGAGAACGATCGAAACACGCATAGTCATCACTCCTCTGGAAGCCCTGATCCCAGCTTGGCGTTTTCTTGCTCTGATACGCCCAATTGGTGATGTGTAAAAGTCCCGCTTTCGGGAAAGGTTGCGGTACCCTGTTAAGCAAAATGGGTGCAGCGATTCCATTTCCTTCGGAAACGCTTTATGACAACCCGGTATCGGTGATTCAGGCAGACAAATGTCTCTGGGGCGCTTTTTTGTAATGCATGTGTGTGCGGGTGCTGCTTCATGACAGTGCGTTTCGTTAGACCCGTTTCCCATGCGGCTTATCTCTCCCGTTATCTCGGTTTTGCAGCCCTCCTGCTTTTTCTGATTGCGGCACCCTTGCACCGGTTCGGCCCGCTGACGACGCCGGACTTCATTGCGCTCACCCTGATTTCCGCTGGCATTGCCGCTGTCTCTGTCGTGCTCGCGCTCATCGGTCTTCAGCGTCTCTGGTCTTTCGGCGCAAAGGGCGGGATGTGGTCGCTTTACGCCTTGCTGCTCTCCGCCATCCCGCTTGGCGTGGTCGCCTATGGTGGCTTTCTCTATTGGCAGAACCCGAAGATCTATGATGTGACGACCGATACGGTCGACGTTCCGAACTGGCTGTCGATCCCCTCGGCCAACCAGCAATGGTTGCCGCGTCCGGCGGCCGTCTCGAAAGCCGAACGCGACGCGCAGCTGGAGGCCTATCCCGGTTTCCTCGGCCACCGCTACGAAGGCGCGATCGACCGGGTCTACACCGCCGCGCGGAAGGTGGCGAAGGCTCAGCACATCCGCATCTTGCAGACCGACGGCCTGATTGGTGCCTTGCCGGATGCGCAGCCGGGTGCCCCAAAGCAGGACGTCCAGGAGGGTGCCGCGGACACGCCCGTCGAAGATCTGCCCGCCATTGTGCCTGTGCCGCTGGCGCGGCCGGCGGAAGCACCAGCCCCGACCTTCTTCAACGGCAGCGGCACCGTCTTGATGCAGGGAGATATGCGGACTCTTATTTTGGGTGCGCGTTTCGATGTCTTGATCCGCCTGCGCGAAGATACGGAAACGACACTCGTGGACGTCCGAGTCGCCTCGCGTTTCGGTCCGCATGATCTCGGTATGGGCAAGAAGATCGCCGACAGCTATCTCGATGCATTGGACGCTGAGATGCAGGGTCTCAATGACAACTAATCTACAAGAAACGCTCGCGCTCTTGCGGCGTGGGTGCCCGGCACGTCTGGCGCCGCCCGGCAATCTTCATGCGGTTTCGAGCAACCAGCCGGTAGACGCGATCACGTAGGAAGCGCGGCACCAGGCGCATGACTGTTGCGGTCATCCCCAACATGCCGCCCAGCAGTTCGATCACGCGCAGCACGCTGTCGGAGTAAGCATGGACGACGCCGTTCTCGATAAGAAGGCTCGTCTCGTAATCGTCGGTGCGGAAACCGTAATGACGCATCAGCGCGGCACCGAGAGGAGATTGCGCCGGTGTGAACCGAAACAGCCCTTGCTTGTCGCGGCGAAGAACGAAATCGATATCCCGGGAGCAGAAACCGCATTCGCCATCGAAGATGATCAATGGCTTATCGTCCAGGAAGTGCGGAACGGAAGGGTCGTTGCGATAGCTATAGGCGGCGCTCATCCGTTCCCCTATTTCGGCAGATAAAGGCCGGTCAACGACGGCGGACCATCGGTCTCAATCAGACCTTTTTCAATCAGATCTTCGATATGAGCGAGAACGGAAAGCGCCGCTGCGCCATGCAGGCGCGGATCGGTGCTGCGGTAGATCACCTTCACCATCTCCGCGATCGTCCGGTCCCCTGCCTTGATCCTCGTCAGCACAGCTTTTTCCCGCATGCGGCGATGGGTGCGAAGCCCGCGCATGAAGGCCGCCGGATCTTTGACTGGACCACCATGGCCGGGCAGGAACAGCCTGTCATCCCGTTCGAGAAGCTTGTCGAGCGAGGCCATATAATCGCTCATCGCGCCATCCGGCGGTGCAACGATGGTCGTTGCCCAGGCCATCACATGGTCCGCGGAAAAGACGATGCCGTCACGATCAAGCGCGAAAGCCGCATGGTTGGCCGTGTGACCCGGCGTGTGAAGTGCGGTCAGCGCCCAGCCATCGCCCGTCACTGTCCCATTGTCGCCAAGAGCCAGATCCGGCACGAAATCGCTATCGGCGCTTTCCGCGAAGGGATTGCGCTCACCGTCATGCAGCGGCCGCGCCGAACGATGCGGCCCTTCAGCCACGGTGATTGCGCCGGTCGCTGCTTTAAGCCGTTTCGCCAGCGGTGAGTGATCCCGGTGCGTGTGGCTGACGAAAATATGCGTCACCTGCCGGCCTTTCAGCGCACGCATCAGTGCCTGAAAATGATCTTCATCCTCTGGACCCGGATCGATGACCGCCACCGAGCGATCGCCGACGATATAGCTGTTGGTGCCATGGAAGGTGAAGGCCGACGGATTATTGACCGTGAGCCGTTGAACATTCTCCGCAACAGTCACCGCCGTGCCGTAGGCCGGTTGAAATTCAAGATCGAATGCGGGGTCTGCCATGGTGCGAAAGCTCTTCACAATGCTTGGTACAACGACACGCGATTTTGTAAGTTCGCGGCACGTCTCAAGCCGTTGTTTTAGCGCATGGGATCATCGTAAAGCCGCTTAGCGCTTTCGCGGCCATGCTGGTCGTTCACGACCTATCACGAAGATACCACAGCACCCACAAGAAATCTGGACCAGCACAAACTTAATGATTGCCGCTGCCGCCATGCTTTGCTAATCAGGCGCCGTTCAGGCAGTGGCGTTTTACCCACTTGCTTCGTTGGGGCGTCGCCAAGCGGTAAGGCACCGGTTTTTGGTACCGGCATTCCCAGGTTCGAATCCTGGCGCCCCAGCCATTTTTTCTTCTCATTTTGATCATGCAATGCAGGGCGCATTGAGACGCTGACCAGATGCTAAGGCTTTTCGCGATCGTTGAGGATCTGAATAGAGTTGGCTCTCTGTCTGCTTTACCGCCAGTCTCGTGCTTTCCGGGCAAAAAAAAGCCGCGCCCATAGGTACGCGGCTTTTAAAGATCGGTGTTTCGATTTGATTAAAGCGCCATATCCGGCGTCTTCTTCACTGGTGCATCAGCCGGAGCCGATGAGCTCAGCGTAGACACATCGATGCGCGGCGGTGTCGGCAGTTGCAGATGTTCGGCGGTGTAGTCCCATTCCTGCTGAACTTTCTCCGGATCCGTATTCAGCTTTGTGCCGTAGCTTGGAACGATCTCGCGCAGTTTCGCTTGCCATTCCGGCGAAGCCACCTTGTCCTTGAAGACCTTCTGCAGCACGCCGAGCATGATCGGGGCAGCGGTGGAGGCGCCCGGAGAAGCACCGAGCAAGCCTGCAATGCTGCCATCCTTGGCGGCAACGACTTCTGTGCCGAGTTTCAGGACGCCGCCCTTTTCTGGATCGCGCTTGATGATCTGCACGCGCTGGCCCGCCTGCCACAGGCGCCACTCATCTGCCTTTGCCTTGGGGAAATATTCGCGCAGTGCCGCGATCCGATCTTCGTCGGACAACATCAACTGTCCGGCCAGATATTCAACCAGCGGATATTCCTCGACGCCGACCTGCATCATCGGCCAGATGTTGCTCATGGTCGTGGAGGTCAGAAGGTCGAAATAGGAACCTTCCTTGAGGAACTTGGTAGAGAAGGTTGCGAACGGTCCGAAGAGAACGATGCGCTTGCCACCGATGACGCGGGTGTCGAGGTGCGGCACGGACATGGGCGGGGAGCCGACCGATGCCTTGCCGTAGGCCTTCGCCAGATGCAGCATGCTGACATCCGGGTTCTCGTTGACCAGGAACGAGCCGCCGACCGGGAATCCACCGTAATCGTCGGCCTCCGGAATTCCCGACATTTGCAGCAGATGAAGCGCGCCGCCACCAGCGCCGATAAAGACGAATTTCGCGTCGATCGAGTGCTCGGAACCGCTCGTCGAATTGGTGTAGCTGACGCGCCAGGAGCCGTCGGCATTGCGCTCGATGGCATCGACCTCGCTGGAAACCTGCAGGTCGAAATTCGACGTGCTCTTCAGGTGAGACACAAACTGGCGGGTGATCTCGCCAAACTCCATATCGGTGCCGAGCGGCGACCAGGTGGCGCCGATCTTCTGGGAAGGATCACGTCCTTCCATCATCAGCGGCACCCACTTCTTGATCTGTTCCGGATCGGTCGAATATTGCATGCCGGCAAACAGCGGGCTCGCCTTCAGCGCCTCATAGCGCTTTTCAAGATAGGCAACATTCTCATCGCCCCAGACAAAGCTCATATGCGGCGTGTGGTTGATGAAGGAGCGCGGATTTTTCAGAACGCCATTGCGCACCTGCCAGGCCCAGAACTGGCGGGAGATCTGGAAGGACTCGTTGATCTCGACCGCCTTGGAAATATCGATGCCGCCATTGGCGGTTTCGGGCGTGTAGTTCAATTCCGCAAGCGCGGAGTGACCGGTGCCGGCATTGTTCCAGCCATTGGAGCTTTCAAGAGCCACCGCATCCAGGCGCTCAAGCATCTGGATCGACCAGTTCGGCTCCAACTCGCGCAACCAGATGCCGAGCGTCGCACTCATGATGCCGCCACCGATGAGCAGCACGTCCACTTTTTTATCGGCCGATTGAGCGAGCGCCGGAACGCCAGGGAGGGCGGCGGCAGCGAGACCTGCCAAGGCAGTTCCAAGAACCTGCCGACGGTTCATGGTGAAGGAGTTGTGGGAAAATTCGGTTGGCAGTGTGCCGCCCTTATCGTTCTTGATCACGTCGCTACCCTATTAAATTGCGCTTTATTAGAATTGTGCGCCGCAATAGACCATCGACCTCCATGTCACAACATGGCTAGCACGAGGCTGAGATCGCTCCTTTGATTGTCAAAGAAATGTTAGTGCAGCCGAATCCAGGAGGCGCAGCAAATCATTCCTGACGTATTTTATAAGCGTTTACGGACATATAGGTCGTGCCATCTCGTATTGCGCAGATCGACGCGAATTCAGCTATGCCTAAATTAAATCGGTTTAGATTGAAGATATGCATTTTTGCATGGCTGGCATGCGCGGCACTGCAAGAGAAGTAAGCCACCTTTTCAATACAAAAGAAAACCCGCCTGACGAAATCAGGCGGGCGGTGCAGGCTTCGCAATGACGTCGAGCCTTTATTCGCCGGCGAGGAATTCCGCGCAGTAGCTCGGACCGTTTACGCCCGGGCGATCGGAAACGGTGCGGATCGAGCTGATCTTGTAGTTGGAATCGACGTTCAACTGAACGGTGCAAGACAGCGAGGCGCTGCGAGCCGGAGAAATCTGGCGGCCACGCTTGCCGTCCTTTTCATCATACTTCGCTGGAATCTTCGCCTTCTTGTAACCGCCACGCCATGTGTAGGTCGTGCTGTTGCCATTGGATACATCGCTGAGAGGCGGGCCGAACTTGGCAAAGAAGATGCCGGCGGACTGGCCGACCCAACGGGTCTCGACCGGGCTCTTCGTGGCGATGGAGGGCGTGGTGGTGCAAGCGGAGAGGGCGATGGAGAGGCCCGCGAGCAGTGCGATGCGCAAACGCATGGTGAAAGGTCCTTTGTGCCTGTCCGGCATCGTCGCCGGGAAATGCGTTTCCCCTAACAGATTTGCAGGAACTGGGCAGTGCCAAGTGAAGCTCCGATCAAAATTTCTTGCCACAATTGCTTTTTTGTAACGTTTCCCGCGCACCTAACTCCTTCATTTCTTTCCGAAGCCCATGTCACAAAAATTTCGTAACCGCGGCTTGTCGAGAGCCGGATGCTGGTCTATAGAAACGCCGCTGGTCACGGAGTGTAGCGCAGTCTGGTAGCGCACGTCGTTCGGGACGACGGGGTCGGAGGTTCGAATCCTCTCACTCCGACCAGCTTAAGCCTGTGCGGCCAAGGTTTTAGGTCCCGATAACCCTCCAAAATCGATTGCGACTGACGCTACCTACGGCTGGATCTTTTGCATTATTAGCCGAGTGATAAGTGTCGTACTGTCCGGCCCAGGCGTGCGGTCGTCAGCACGCATCAGTCAACGAACTCCATAAGTTTCGCAAAAGCCGGACGCGCTAAGGCTGTCTCGATGATCCGTCTTCCCGCTTTTATTACGGGGCAAGAAGGTTGGGTCGGACCAAAGATCAATCCGCATCCGTCTTCGGGCTTTGCGAGTTTTCCCGGCAGTTGAGGCGTTAAAGCCGTGTTTCTGCCTCAAGGCGAATTCGTCCTGATGGTCGATGTCATCGTTGTTTGCAGGCGGCCGTCGCGATGTCGAATTCTGAAATTCTTCTGTCTATCTGTGTTCCTACCTACAATCGCCAGTTCCTGCTGGAGCGGAACGTATCCTTTCATCTGGAGCGGTTCCGGGCGCTTCAGGTACCTTTCGAAATTGTTATCGTTGATGATTGCTCGACGGACGATACGGGCGCCTATATCGAGTCCCTGAAGGGTATCCCCGAAATCAATGCCTATCGCCGGGTGAAGAATTCCGGTTTCGTCAGCAACTACGCCTTTGCGATGCGTCGCGCGCGCGGACGCTATGCGGTGTTTCTGGGCGATGACGATCTGCTCATTCCCGAGAAGGTCAAGGAGTATATCGAGATCATGGAGCGCGATCCGGGTGTCGGTATGGTTCAGGCCCCCTGGATGTTGGTGGATGCGCGTGGCGGCCAGCGGGACGTTGGGCCATTCTACCGCGTTTCCGGTCCTACGCGGATAGCCAAGGGTGATTATGGCGCTTTCCTCGATTTCATCTTCGGGTATCACATCTTTCCAGAATTCATGATCGTTCGGCGAGATATCCTGGCCAAATCCATTTCGAGTGCGACGCCGTTCATCTTCTGGGCCTATCTCTTCACTGGAAGGGCGCTTGAACATACCGAAATTCTCTTCATGCCGGAGCCGTTTGCGCGCGTTACCGCCATCTCGGACGATCCTCGCCTGCAGCAGGGCAACAATGAATGCATGTTCCAGTGGGATACCTATCGTGGAGGCCTGGAATTTCTTGCGTCACTGATGTGGAAGCATAAGAAGCCGTCCGGCTATGAGCGTCAAGATTTCCTAAACAAGCTGATCATGTTCATGCTCAACCGACAAAGCGTTGCGCTGAGGCTGCATATCGAGACGGGGAACTGGCCCGAAGCGTATATTCTTTATCACCGTATGCGCGCCTATCAGGAAGTGCCGCTCTCCGAATCGTCACCGGATACGATCAAGCAACTCGCTGGACTTTCCCTGGCCGCGAAGGAGGCCGAGGCGTTCAGTCTCCAGCCGGTGGTGGTCGACCCCATGATTACCGACGACATCATCGAACTCCTGCATCCATCGCTGCAACAGCGTATGACCCGCGACATCCCCTTAGGCGATGGCGGCCCTCACGCGTGGCTGCGGATGGATCCAGGCTTCGGAGAGCCGATGAAGCGCAGCGACGCGGGCTTCGACCTCTCCAGCTATCTTGAGCAGTTCATTTGATCAAGTATTTGCGTCATTTTGCAAGACACGCCTGTCCGACGACAGGCGTGTTTTTGACCGTATGAGACTGGAGAAATATATCAACTTGATCGTCATCTCCTCAAGCCCGATGATGCGGGGCTGCAACGATGAGACTACGAGTTTATCAGAGGGAGAAGGTGCCGTTGACGAGAGCCAGAGCGCTCTCCGCAAGGGCAAGATTGGAATCGAAGACGGCAAGGCCTGCCGCTTGAAGATGCGGTGCAATACCGGATAACTCCGTGCAACCTAGGAGAACAGTATCGACCTCTGCCCGCCGCAAGGTCTCACACAATAGACGCAAATGCTCTAGGTTGAGCGCCCCTACAGCGCCCCTTACTTTCACCTCTTCCAGCATCGCGGAGATCAGCGCCTGATCGCTGGCTTCGAGCCGGTAACAGAACATTCCGCTCTTCTCAATGAAAGAGCCATAAAGATCGGAGCTTGCAAGGGACGTCGACGAGAACGCCGTCACGAGGCGAGCGCCGTTGAGCGCAGCCCGATACACTGTTTCCTGAACAATATGCGGCACGGGAACGGGCGACGCCGACGCCCAGCGGTCATATAGAATATGAGCTGTGTTGCAGGGAAGTACGATGACAGTGGCGCCAAGGGCTGCCATCTCCTCGATGGTTTCTGCAATGAAGGGTGACGGATCGCGCTCACCAAGCTGAAGATGACGTCCACGACTTGGCAGCTTGGTATTGGTATCGGTGATAACGCGCGGATAGTGCCAGTCTTTTGACGCCGGTATCAGGGTATAAAAGGCCCGTAGAAATTCGATCGTTGCCCATGGAGCGACGCCAATGACGCCCAAAGTACCTTCTTGTGCAGGCCAATCGACTGCGCCGCCAGGCGGGATGATTGTTGGCATGTCACGCGTCCGGTTTAAACTGATAGATCCGCAGGCGCGTTTCCGGATACTTATTCAGCGGGTTTCCTTCCTCGAACATGTTTTCATCGCGCAATACGCTGAAGCCTGCGGCTGCGAACATGCCGACGTACTGGTCGTGCGTGCGGTAAGTTGCTGAATAATTTGACTGCAGGTGTTCCGAAAGCCTGTCGTTGATCTCGTGGCGGTCTAGAATGCCTGTTCCATCCCGCAGCAGGAGGGTGGTGTTCTTTCCGCAGGCCTTTGGAAGATTTTGCATCAGTTCTTCGGCCTGATCGTCATTCAAATAGACGAAAAGGCCGGATATGAAGACGATGTCGTACGGTTCCGTCGCGACGTATTTTTCCGCTGGTGAGACGATGAACTCTACATTTGTGGCTGTCTGGCGCAGCGCCTCTTTTTTGCCGATCTCGGCGAGCGGCGCGGAGTACTCCACCGCAGTCACCTTGCTGCATCCACGTGCGGCGAACCGGAAAGTCCATTGCCCAACGCCCGCACCAAGATCTAGAATCGACTTGCCTGAAACATCGCCAAGCCAGTCGAAAACCTTTTGTGTCTCCAGATCGATCTTTAGTTCCAGGTTGTTCTTGTCCTGCTCCAGATTCGCGATGCTTTCGAAGGCGACTGATTCGACCGTCGATGCCCGATCGTCCCAGAAGCGTTTGACCTTGTCCTTATCGAGCATGTCTTCGGAAACCTTAGCTGTTGAGGGAGTTGGAGAAACGCGGGGAGAGAAGATTGAGAGTCGCGGCCGATGTGTTCAGTCTGCGATCATGCGCCTGGAGGCCAACCACCCGGCTGTCGCACAGGAAATCGAGATTGAATTCGGTGAACTCGTTCTGGGACTTGTTGGGGATCGGCAAAACGCGAACGCCAAGTGGCTTGTGAAGTGACAGAGCCATTTGCGCAATATCGAGCGTTAGGCCGGCGATCTCTTCGGGGAAGCTGTTGCCGCTGATAGGAACCATGTCCACGCCACAGCCGCAGACGGCCGAAAGAGATACCATAGCATCCATATTGATGTTGCGACGGCTGTTGGCGGCGGCGAGGGCGTTGTCCTCCATCAGTGAGTACATGACGCCGTTGAAGCCGACACTCAGCGCGCCACTGTTACGCAGCGAGGCACGGATCGCATCGGTGAGTATGCCGGTGATGAAGACGCTGCCATGGCTGCCGACGGGCGCGCCAAGAAGATGCTCGACAAGGGTCGCCACCGACATTTCACCGTCTGGGAAGGGAGCGAAGGAAGCGTCGAGCCCCTTATAGATCGTACCCGTTCTCGCTGCGATCTCTTCGCCGAGCGCATGGATCTCGCTAAGCGATTCGGTCAGTCGCTCGACCAATCGGTCACGGAAGAGATCGAGATCCGGCGCGGTGCCGAGTTCCTGGACGACGGCGAGTGCAATCCCTGTTGTCTCCAGCGCGAAGCTAAAAGCAATCTCATCGCCTTCGTGGCGGGAGAAGGGAAAAAAAGGGGCATTGGCTGGGCAGCCGCAGGACGCGCCGACACGGAAATTATCGAAGCCATTATTGCTTTTGCGCGCAATTTTGGTCACAAGCGATGCCACATCATTGATGGCGGGAACCGACAACCGTTCCTCGTCGGCAACGATCAGGTTCATGAAGAGCCTGGGGAAGCGGGTAATGATATCGAGCGCGGTCGAAAGACGCTGGCGTCGCGGACCCTCTTCGACAAAATCAAACGGCAGGCAGAACCAGCGGACGCCTGTTTCGGCGGCCAGATTGTCAATCCAACGCAGCGTCGAAAGAACCGTGCCCTCATCTTCCCCCTTGGAGCCGACGGCCGGCAGCGTGTAGCGAATCGTGCGCGGCACCATGTTGGCGTCACCAAGAATGCTTCGCGCCTCCGCGATCAGCATCTTCGCGCCTTCTTCGAGTTCGGCGGGGGACTTTACCCCGACGGGTATGCCAACCGTGACGGATCTTATCATTGCTTTCGGCACCGTTCCATGAAGTTTAGGTAATCGCCGGGGGTGTTGATTTCAACGAAGGGGTGGTCGCCCACAGCTGTGGAGAAAATCGGCGCACCATCGCAAGGGAGGGTCTGGCCAACAAAAAGATTGCCATGACGCACGCACAGCTTCTTCCAGCGTTGCAGGAGGTCGCTGTCGCTGATCTTGAACAGACCGATGGCTTCCGGGTGATGCATGTTGCGAACAGCACCCTGATAGGTTTCTGCCACACTATCGTCTTCCCGCAACATGCAGTGAATGGCGGTCAGCGTGCGATTTTCACGCGTTTCGGTCAGCGCCAGATTGGCGGGCGCATCATCTAGCATGTTAATCAGTGGCTGGTCAAAAAACACATCGCCGGAGACGACATAGGCAGGCCGTTCATCCAGGGCTAGGCCAAGGCTCATGGCATTGTTAGTCAGAGCCCAGTCGTAATTGACGACGTAGTCGAGCTGTGGGTACTGCTCCATGATCTGTACGGCGCGGAAGCCGACGACCACAGTTATCTGCTTCTCGCCAAAAGCCTCGATTGCATGGTCGAGGATCGTCTTGCCGGTCTTTGGATGTCGAATGAGGATCTTGGTGTAGCCATCGAGCTGGTGACCCCTGCCAGCTGCCAGAATGATGGCGCGTTCTACCTTGCTCATCGCAGTTCATCCAGAGTGTAGCTGATCACAGGCAGGTCGCCGGGGAAGCGATGCTTAACGGTCTTGTAAGGGTAGATATCGCCGCTCAGCGCACGCTTTGTCACCATTTTCCAATCGAACTCATATTTTCCGGGACGCAGGCTCCAGATTTCGATGTCGGCATAGCTGAACTTCACCGCAGGCACGCGCTTGAAGCCGAGCGCACGAGCAACCTCCATGCGATGCTGACCATCCATGACCAGCGCGTGCTTGTCATCAAGCGCAAGCGGCTTGTTCCACACCTGCTCTTTGAGCACCTTTTCCTTGAGCCACTCCACACGGCGCTTGCTATAGCCTTCGATGTGCTTGAGGTCTGCCACCTCTACGAGTTCGACTTTCACCTTACGCTCCGTGTCCTGCTGCCATTTTTTCAAATGCTTGGGTGGCATTTAGATATGCGTTCACATCGTTGTATGACGCCGCGAAAAACGTGCTCAGATCGAGCTTGCTGCATGGCAGCTCCTCCAGATTCTCCGCCCAAGGGGTCATGTAGTATTGGGCGATCGTCTTGCCGATTGCCTGTTTGCGGATCCGCCGGTCGGCCTCCACCTCGCCTTTGCCAACGTAAAGCGTGCCGAGAAGCTTGGACCAGCCCTCATATCGCGCATCATATTGGGGAGCGTAGACGATGCCCTCGACTTGACCATTCTCGTCTGCCTTCAAAGCGCCGCCCGTCAAATTGTAGCTGTAGATGCCACGCGTGGACCATTCGGACACATTACGCTCACCGCGAAAAATTCTCTGCCATCCGGCAGCTTGCATCACAATGTCGGTTTCAACGATCTGATAGCCGTCCTGAGGACGATGCAAGGCATCGACGCCGATATCAGTGGAGAGAATATTCGTGTCAGACGCATAGCGTTCGTTCAGAACCGTGCGGATGGCATCGCCGTAGGCCGAGCGGATGAAGGCCTCGATATCGTCGTTCTTGTAGCCGGTTACGATGACGATGTCGCGCGGTTTTGACGCCACAGCAATGTCGAGAATGTGCTGTAAAGCAGGCTTGCCTGCCACGGGTAACAGCGACTTATGGGTGTCGATCGTCAGTTCCGATAAACGGCTTCCGCGCCCCGCTGCCAGAAAAACGATGTTCATACCCACTCCAACCTGCATCCTGTCGGATGCGCCATGTCCCTTGTCCTCGAAGGTTTTAATGTCCGAAACTTTTCTCAGGCTGATCAGCGGAGATGGATAAGCCATATTGCGGAGCGCGGTGGATACCGAGCCCTTCTGCAATGGCATCAACGATGATATCCGCGGAAGGCCGTTCGTTCGGAAGCATGATTTCCCGTAGACGCCTGCGTGCCTCCTCATGCCCCCATGGCTTGCCGTTCAGGTAAGCCATCACTGTATCTTCCGCCTGCGATACGGAGGTTACGGTATCGGCGCATTCTAGCGCGAGTTGGCCAAGGGCGTTCAACGGCACGTGGCGCTGGGAGTCGATGAACACGAGTGGCTTGTCGAAAAGCTGATACTCTGTGAGGAAGGAAAGCCCGTCTGTCAGCATCAGGTCGGATGCAGCGAAGATTTCTGCATATAACCCCTCCTCGATCGCGCAGTTTGGTAACGCACGCCATTCGCGCTTGAACTCTTCAAGTTCGCCGTGAGACAGCAGGCCAAGACCGACTGCAGTACCGAACAACGCGGGGTGAGGTTTCAGGACGAACTGAATGTCCAGTGCGCTTTGCGCCCAGCGCAACATGTCCTTGTGAACCTGATGAAACACGCCGAAAGCCAGCCAGTTGTCATCCAACGAATGATGCGGTGCCCATATCACGCGGAAAGGCTTGCCCCCGCCATCCGGCAAGGGCCATTTGCCGTGGCCAATGGCCTTCCTTAATCGCTCGTGCTTCGGGTAGCCGGAAAGGACGAACTTGCCAGGGTGAGAGTGCTGAAAGCTCTTGAAATAGGTTCTTGTTTGCTCGGTCTCGCAAAAAATCCGCCATGCGGATCGATGATACGGTTGGTCGAAAGCCATCGGAGAGACGGTTTCTGGCGTCGGATCGGAGTGAACGAATTTTTGCACTATCGACATGCCGTAGGGGATAATGCACAACTTCGCAATGGATAGCTCCGATGTCGAGAATGCTGGCGGGTAATCGTTGTCCCAATGCGATTGTCGGAAAATCACGTCAGGCGCGAGGTATCCAAGCATCTCCCGCGCTTCGGCGACGTCGTGCGTGGCGATGCGAACATGTTCAATCTTCAAGTCACTGAGTGCCTTGCTGACGACCTCTTCACCGCCGAAGTCCTTGTCTCCAGGAAATGACCTGTTGATGCTGATCACGACAGGATCGAAGCGCGGATCGCTCTTCATTGCATAATATACGTCTATTTGTGCGTCCCATGATTCGATCATGTGGACGAGGAACATGCAGCGAATCCGAGTTGAGCCCAGCGGCGCCTTACGCAGGCTCGTCTGCGCCAAATGACGAAGGGCGAGATAATGTTCTTTCGACGCCTCTTCACTCACTGCGGTTACGTCGCGAAGTTCGGCGACAACGGCCTCTGTCAGTCTGACGGTTGTTTCTGCGACGTCGTTCGTCCGGCTCATGAAGACGTCTGTCGCTGCCCGTATTTCCTCCAAATTGCGTTCGCTACCCTCGATCGTGTCCTCGCGGAAACGCTGAAAGAACGTCACCAATTCCGTCATGATTTCATCCATCACCTGCTGCCGCTCGGCAAGCACGGAGAACGATGCCATGAGGTGATCGAGCTTGTTGTTGACGGACTCCAGGAGATTTGAGGACGTGGGGACGGCAAAATTGTTCATGGTGACCTTCCGCAGTATTTTACGGCACTTTCACATCGCTCACTTGTGTCAGGCTGACCCACCTCTGCAAAAAAAGCCTGACATTTGAAAAGCGCCGACGCATCCGTCGATTTCGCTCGATTGATATGAATAGGGCGTATGTGGGCGAAAGGCAGTCCACGCTGAGAAAAAATCGTTTTGGAACATGGTGTGCCCGCAGACGTTGTCCTCTAATATACAAGGAGGTTATGTCATGCTGAGAGGATTATTGTTGTGGGCGCTGGGCGTACCGTTTTTCGTCGTCGTGCTGCTGTGGATGTTCGTTTTCTGAGGCATCCGGTGCGAACGTCTCCCGTGTTTTGTTCTGATTACAAGCGATAAAACGGGAAACTACAAGCATTATTCAGCGCATCTAAGACACTTTGAATATCAGACATTAAAAACGTCAATCGAAAAAGGCGCCGGGATTGCCCGGCGCCTTTTCGTTTATTCGAGATCTTCAAGAAGCCTCGACGCGGACTTCGCGCTTGTTCTTCGAAGTTCGATTTCATCACGCCGCGACGAGAGCAATTCGCTAGCCAGCAGCGCCTCCGCAAGATCGGCGGGGAGCGAGAGAATGACGCGTTCGCCGTCGGAAATCTTGCCCGTATCGCTGCGCTTGCCGACAATCATGCCGCCGGCGACAGTGTTGTTGGTGTCCGGGTCGATCAGGATGAAGGAACCCGTAGAGCGGTTCTGCTCGTAGGGGTCGAAGATCGCCGTTTCGTCGAAGCTCAGGCGCACCTTGCCGATGGCGTTCATCGGCAGCGTTTCGGCATGGGCCTGCCAGTGACCGTTCTTCAGGTCCAGCTGGGTCACCGGCTGAACGCTGACGCGCTGGCGACGGCTGCCGCTTTTGAGCCAGTAGCGTTTGTTCGGCTCGATGCCGCCGGGTTGCAGTGCAACGATCTGCGCGTCGAAGGCCAGACCTGTCTGGGGTTGGGCGTCGATAGAAACGATCATGTCGCCGCGCGACACGTCGACCTGACGATCGAGAACGAGCGTGATCGCGTCACCGGCAACGGCGGCATTGCGTATAAGATCGAAGGTGACGATCTGCTTGACGTTTGCCACCATGCCCGATGGCAGGATGACGACAGAGTCACCAGGCTTCACGGCGCCACCGGCAACCGTCCCCTGATAGCCGCGAAAACTTTCGCCCGGGCGAGAGACGCGCTGCACGGGCAGGCGGAAGCCGCCGGTCTGGGTGGAGCGAACCGTCGCAAGCTCCAGGGTTTCCACCAGCGTCGGGCCATCATACCACGGCATGGAGGCCTTGCCGGAGAGCACGACATTCTCGCCTTTCAGCGCCGACATGGGAATGGCAACGATCTGCTTGATGCCGAGCGACAGCGCGAATTCCTTGAAGTCATGCGCAATCAGCTCAAAACCGGCCTTGTCGTAGTGGGTCAGGTCGATTTTGTTGACGGCCAACACGAACTGGCGAATGCCCATCAGCGCTGCAATCGTGGCGTGACGGCGCGTCTGTTCCAGGATGCCTGTGCGGGCATCCACCAGAAGCACAGCAAGATCTGCGGTCGAGGCGCCGGTTGCCATGTTGCGGGTATATTGCTCGTGGCCGGGCGTGTCCGCGACGATGAAAGCGCGCTTGTCTGTTGCGAAGTAGCGGTAGGCGACATCGATGGTGATGCCCTGTTCACGCTCGGCCTGAAGACCATCCAGCAGCAGCGCAAAGTCTGGGAGGCCCAAATCGTTCTGCTTGCCGCTGTCACGCTTCAGCGTCGCAGCCTGATCTTCCTTTACGGCCTTCGTATCCCAGAGCAGACGGCCGATCAGTGTCGACTTTCCGTCATCCACGCTGCCGCAGGTGATGAGGCGCAGCGGCCTTGTATCTTTGACCGCTTTCGCCGGCTCAACGAAGGGCAGGATGGTGGCGGATTGTGCCGTGGAGGTCTGTGTCATCAGAAGTAGCCCTCGCGCTTTTTCTTTTCCATGGAGCCGGACTGGTCGCGGTCAATCGCACGGCCCTGCCGTTCGGAGACGGTGGCGATCTCAAGCTCGGCGATGACCTCGTCCAGCGTGGTTGCCTCGGAATGGATCGCACCCGTCAGTGGGAAGCAGCCGAGTGTGCGGAAGCGGATCGAATCATACTTCACCTCTTCGCCAGGCTGCAGTTCCAACCGCTCGTCTTCCGCCAGGATCATCATGCCATCGCGCTCGATATAGGGGCGCTCCTTGGCATAATAGAGCGGAACGAGCGGAATGTTTTCCGCCTGGATGTAGCGCCAGATATCGACTTCCGTCCAGTTGGACAGCGGGAAGGCGCGCACGCTCTCGCCCTGGCGCACCATGCCATTATAGATGTTCCAGAGTTCCGGACGCTGGTTGCGCGGGTCCCATTTGTGGTCGGGCGTGCGGAAGGAATAGATGCGCTCCTTGGCGCGGCTGGCTTCCTCGTCGCGGCGCGCACCGCCGAAAGCGGCATCGAACTTGCCGGCGTCGAGCGCCTGACGCAGAGCCTCCGTTTTCATGATATCGGTGTAGAGCGCCGAGCCATGCGTAAATGGCGTCACGTTCTCCGCAGCACCACGTGGGTTGGTGTGTGAGATCAGGTCGAGATCATATTCCTTGACGATATTGTCGCGGAATTCGATCATTTCCTTGAACTTCCAACCGGTATTGACGTGCAGAAGCGGGAAGGGGATGCGACCCGGAAAGAATGCCTTGCGCGCCAAGTGCAGCAGCACGGACGAATCCTTGCCGATGGAGTAGAGCATCACAGGACGCTCGAACTCTGCTGCAACTTCACGGAAAATATGGATGGCTTCGTTTTCGAGGGCTTTCAGATGGGGATCGAGCGGCTGCTTGGGTGTGCTGACGCTGGTGCCTTCCGTTTCCGGAACTGCATTGGACATTTTAAACTCCGGGAATGTACTGAATTGAATTGTTAGTTTTGTGGGGCGGGACTGATCGAGCTTTGCGCGGCTTCGGCAACATGCAGGCCGCATTCGCGCTTCTCGTCATTTTCCCACCACCAGCGACCGGCACGCTCTGGTTCGCCGGGCTTGATGGCGCGGGTACAGGGCTCACAGCCGATAGACGGGTAGCCGCGTGCATGGAGTGGATTGACGGGAATGTTTTCCGCCGCGACATGGGCCTTGATCGTATCGATGTCCCAGTCCGCAAGCGGGTTGATCTTGATGAGGTTGCGCTCAGCGTCATACTCGGCAAACGGCGTGGAGGCTCGATTGCCTGATTGTCCCCGGCGCAGGCCTGTTATCCAGAAACCAGCACCGTCAAGCGCTTTGGCCAGGGGAATGAGCTTGCGCACATGGCAGCAGGCGTGGCGCGCCTCGACGCTCTCGTAAAAGCCATTCAGGCCATATTTCTCAGCATAGGCGTCAATATCGTCCTGCTCTGGATAGAAGCGGGTGATCGTCAGACCATAGCGGTCTTCCGTTTCTTCGATCAAACGAACCGTCTCGGCAAAAAGACGCCCAGTTTCAAGCGTGGCGACGTCGATAGGCAAGCGATGCGTGCCGATCGCGGCAGTAATGACCTGATCTTCGATGCCGAGGCTGGTGGTAAAGACCGCCCGCGACCCAAGGCCAGAGACAAAGGCAAGTCTCTCAACGAGGTTGAGATCCTTCAGAGTCGCATCAAGCGACGTCGCGTTGTGGCTGGAAATGGTCTGCGGGGGCGTATTGATCGTCATTTCTCGATTCCGAAACTCTAGTGTCCCGATAATCGCCGAAAGATGCCATTTGTGACAGAAACCAGCATGCTTCTGTCGAACGCTAATGAGCAAATATCTCTCTTGCGGCGTGTTTATGCGCAAAAGAGTCCCAAAAGAGCGAAGTAGCGCCCAAATCAATCCGGCGAATTAAGCCTCGTTCGTCCCGAATTGCAAGATAGATCGCGATATTTTCTCTAATTTTGATAGACTTTTTCTTTGCTGAGCCACCTCGAGTTCGTCTGTCTGGAATGTTTGAAGCGCAATAACATTCCGATCACGCAATTTTTTTACGCGTGATCTCGCAAAATAGGGCAAAATTGTGAACCAGTTTTGCGCAGGTCGGTCTTTTGGCGCATGACTTGTTCCGCCATTCTTTTCCTCGGCGGCGTGTTTCGTATTGTCGGAATGGGCGTCAGGGAAACACTTTTGCGAATAAATCGCACCTGATTGACCCCACAGCCTCAACCGCTACTGTGAGGCCGAACGCATCCAGGAGGGTAGTGATGTCGAAATTTCTTTCCAGCCTCAGCGCCGTCGCGCTCAGCCTGTCTGTCACATTGGGTGCTGTCGGACCGGCCTTGGCCGAAACGAAGCTTCTCAATGTGTCTTATGATCCGACGCGAGAACTTTACAAGGATTTCAACGAGGCCTTCGCCAAGAAGTGGAAGGCCGATACGGGTGAGGATGTCACCATCCAGCAGTCGCATGGCGGCTCAGGCAAGCAGGCCCGCTCCGTTATCGACGGACTCGAGGCCGATGTCGTCACGCTTGCGCTACAGAGCGATATTGACGCCATCGTCAAGAACAGCGGCAAGATCAATCCTGACTGGCGCACGCGCCTGCCGCACAATTCCTCACCCTATACGTCCACCATCGTCTTCCTCGTGCGCAAGGGAAACCCAAAGGGCATCCATAACTGGGGCGATCTGGTGAAGGGTGACGTGCAGATCGTGACGCCAAATCCCAAGACGTCGGGTGGCGCGCGCTGGAACTATCTTGCTGCCTGGGCCTGGGCGAATGAAGAATTCAAAGGCGACCAGGATAAGATCAAGGCGTATGTGGGTGAACTCTACAAGCGTGCTCCGGTTCTGGATACAGGGGCCCGCGGTTCCACTGTGACCTTTGCTCAGCGCCAGATCGGCGACGTTCTGTTGGCGTGGGAAAACGAAGCCTATCTCGCCGGACAGGAATTCGGTGCGGATGCTTTCGAAATCGTCGTTCCGCCGATCTCGATTCTGGCCGAACCGCCAGTCGCGGTGGTCGATGCCAACGTGGATGCCAAGGGAACCCGCAAGGTGGCCGAGGCCTATCTGCAGTATCTCTACTCGGATGAGGGCCAGAATATCGCGGCAAAGCATTTCTATCGTCCGAGCAACCCATCCGTTGTCTCCAAGGATCTCCTGAAGCAGCTGCCGGATATCAAGCTCGTCACCATCGATGATCCGATCTTCGGCGGATGGGCCAAGGCACAGCCGGAACACTTCGGCGATGGCGGCATCTTCGACCAGATTTACAAGCCTGCCAAGTAAGTGGATGATGTGCAAACGATTGGGCGGCCTGGTGCCGCCCGGCGATGAGCAGATTGGATCGACTGGCTTCACGGCCGGTCGATAGCGCATATGATGGCTCGTCAAGCCATCAGTTTACCCGGAGCCTCGATGAGCAATACCCCATCGCAAAGCGGATGGAAGTGGCGTCAGTCTAGCGTCTTGCCAGGATTTGGCCTGACGCTCGGTTACACGATTACCTATCTTTTTCTCATTATTCTCATTCCCCTCGGCGGCCTCATATGGTCCACGGCCCAACTCGGATTTTCCGAGTTCCTGGCCATTGCCACCGACAGCAGAACCTTGAATGCGCTGCGCATCAGTTTCGGCACGGCCTTCATCGCAGCGCTCGTCAACGCATTCTTCGGCGTCATCATCGCCTGGGTACTGGTACGCTATCGCTTCCCGGGGCGTCGCTTCGTCGATGCGATCGTTGATCTGCCTTTCGCATTGCCGACTGCGGTTGCAGGTATTGCACTGACGACGCTCTATTCCAATCGCGGTTGGATCGGCTCACTGTTCGAACCGCTTGGCATCAAGATTGCTTTCACTCCAATTGGCATTGTCATTGCTCTGATCTTCATCGGCTTGCCCTTTGTCGTGCGCACCGTGCAGCCGGTGATGGAAGAAATCGACCGTCAAGTTGAAGAGGTTGCAGCCACGCTCGGCGCCAACCGTTTCCAGACGATCACCCGCATTCTGCTGCCTGGTCTCGTTCCCGCCATTCTCACGGGTTTCGCGCTCGCCTTTGCACGCGGCGTCGGGGAATATGGCTCCGTCATCTTCATTGCCGGCAACATCCCCTATGTGTCGGAAATCGCTCCGCTCCTGATCGTCATCCGGCTTGAGGAATTCAACTATGCGGGCGCGACGGGCATCGCCACCATCATGCTGATCATCTCCTTTGCGATGCTCTTCGTCATCAATCTCATTCAGGCCTGGAGCCGCAAGAGGTATGGTTATGCCTGATAAAGCTCAAACCCTTCCCTCCAGGCCGTTCCGCGATCCGGCAAGCGAGGGGCTGCCAGCAAAGCTTGCCCTTTTTCTTGTGGTCTTCCTGTTCTTGGCGCTGTTTCTCGTGCTGCCTCTGGTGGCCGTCTTCGTCGAAGCCTTCCGCAAAGGTGTGGAATCCTTCTGGGAAGCGATCGTAGAGCCGGATGCGCTCGCCTCCATTCGCCTGACGCTTCTGGTCGCTGCCATCTCTGTGCCGCTCAATCTGATCTTCGGGGTGGCTGCCGCCTGGGCCATCGCCAAGTTCGAGTTCAAGGGCAAGGCTTTCCTCATCACCTTGATCGACCTGCCATTTTCCATCTCACCGGTGATTTCCGGCCTCGTCTATGTCATCCTGTTTTCTTCCCACAGTGTGCTCGGACCCTGGCTGAAGAGCTATGGCATCGAAATCCTGTTTGCCGTGCCCGGCATCGTGCTTGCGACCGTCTTTGTCACTTTTCCCTTCGTTGCCCGCGAACTGATCCCATTGATGCAGGATCAGGGAACCGGAGACGAGGAGGCCGCGATTTCGCTGGGTGCCTCTGGCTGGCAGACCTTCTGGTATGTGACTTTGCCGAACATCAAATGGGGTCTGCTCTACGGCGTACTGTTGTGTAACGCCCGCGCCATGGGCGAGTTCGGCGCCGTTTCGGTGGTGTCCGGTCATATTCGCGGCGAGACCAACACCATGCCGCTGCATGTCGAAATTCTCTATAACGAGTACAATATTGGAGCCGCCTTTGCTGTCGCCACGCTGCTGGCCGGTCTTGCGCTTGTTACCCTTGTACTCAAAACCATTCTCGAAATACGCTTTGGCGCGGGCAACGCTGCCGGCAAGCATTGAAGGGCATATCTATGGAAGTGAAGGTTTCCGGCATTACCAAGCAGTTCGATCGCTTCCCGGCGTTGAACGACGTGTCGCTCAATATCCGTTCCGGCGAGCTGATCGCATTGCTCGGTCCCTCCGGTTCCGGCAAGACGACGCTTCTGCGTCTTATCGCAGGCCTCGAGCAGCCAACCGCGGGACAGATTTTCTTTGGCGACGAGGATGCCTCGCATCGTTCCGTGCAGGAGCGCAATGTCGGCTTCGTCTTCCAGCACTACGCGCTGTTTCGTCATATGACGGTTGCCGAAAATATTGCCTTCGGCCTTAAGGTACGACCGTCTGCAACACGGCCGCCAAAAGCAGAAATCCGCAGAAGAGTCTCAGAACTGCTGGACATGGTTCATCTGTCCGGGTTGGAGAAACGTTATCCAAACCAGCTATCCGGCGGCCAGCGTCAGCGTGTCGCGCTTGCGCGCGCCGTTGCCATTGAGCCGCGGGTTTTGCTTTTGGATGAACCCTTCGGTGCTTTGGATGCCAAGGTGCGCAAGGAGCTTCGTCGTTGGCTTCGCGAGTTTCACGATCGCACAGGCCACACCACCGTTTTCGTCACCCATGATCAGGAAGAAGCCCTGGAACTGGCTGACCGCGTGGTGGTGATGAGCCAGGGCAAGATCGAGCAGGTTGGCACGGCGGACGATGTCTACGACACGCCGAACTCTCCCTTCGTCTTTTCGTTCATTGGCGAATCCTCCAGCCTTCCGGTCAAGATCCAGACTGGCCAAATCCTGTTTCAACAGGAGAGCGTCGGTCTTGCTGAAGGCGGCGATGGAGAGGGCGATCTGTTCTTCCGTCCGGAAGATGTGGTGCTGACGCAAGAGCGCGACGCGCTTTACGGGAAGGTCACCACCTGTCGTCGCCTCGCTGGGACCCGCATTGCGGAAGTCGATATCGCCAATAACGGCCACGCGCCCTACCATCTGGAGATCGAGGTGCCGCTTGACGCATCTGTTTCGGTCGGTAACGAGGTGCGCTTTCGCCCGACCCGCTGGCAGGTCTTTCGCAAGTAAGTACAACGAAGAAACGGAAAAGGGCCGCTTCGAGCGGCCCTTCCATGAGTTTGGTCACTGTTTCAGACCCGAAACGTTTAGCAACGTTTCGAAGGGAAGGCGATTAGGCCGAGGGCTGCCTCGTCAAAATCAAATCCTTTCCATTGCCTGCTACGAAGACCGAAATCTCACTAGACATTGGATCACCTTCCTTTCTCTACGTTGAACATAGTACGAAGGTAATCCGATTCGCGCCGATTGCAAGAGGGGCGCCCTTATATCGATGTCGTCACCCGAACAAGCTGTGATAGTCCGCAAACGGCAGCGTGACGCACAGAAAGCCAGCCGTGTTGCCGGGCGCCGACGCCAAGTCTCTGATATTACGCGCTGACGCGCATCACGATCTTGCCGATATGGCTGCTGCTTTCCATCAACCGGTGACCCTCCGCAACCTGATCAAAGTCGATCACGTCATGAATGACAGGGGCCACTTTGCCGCTTTCCAACAGCGGCCAGACCTGCTCGACGAGTTCATCGCGGATGGCGCGCTTTTCGTCCGCGGTGCGCGGCCGCATGGTCGATCCGGTCACAGTGAGGCGCTTGACCATGATGGGGCGCAGATCGACCTTCTCAGCAATCGTGCCACCCAGGAAGGCGATGATGGACAGGCAGCCATCCTTGGCGAGCGAGGCGATGTTCTTTTCGAAATAGGAGGCGCCGATCATGTCGAGGATCACATCGACGCCCTTGCCGCTGGTCACCTCTTTGACGACCGCGGCGAAATCGTCCTCGCGGTAATTGATCGCTCGCTTGGCGCCGAGTTTCTCACAGGCGTCGCATTTCTCCTTCGAGCCCGCGGTGGTATAGACCTCCGCACCGAAGGCTTTGGCGAGCTGGATGGCCGTTGTGCCGATACCGCTGCTGCCACCGTGGATGAGAACGCTCTCGCCTTCGGTAAGGCCCGCCATCTGGAAGAGGTTGGCCCATACGGTGAAGAAGGTTTCCGGCACAGCCGCCGCCTTGACCGCATCAAAGCCAGTCGGGAAGGGCAGCGCCTGGCCCGCGGGCACCACGCAATATTCAGCATAGCCGCCGCCATTGGCAAGCGCGCAGACCCGCTCGCCAATCTGGAAATCACTGACACCTTCGCCGAGCGCAACGACTTCTCCGGCGACCTCAAGTCCTAGAATCGGGCTGGCATCGTTGGGGGCTGGGTAATTCCCTTGACGCTGCGCGACATCCGGTCGGTTGATACCCGCGGCCTGAACCTTCACCAGAAGCTCTCCGGCCTTGGGTGAGGGCAGAGGCCCGTTCGAAAACGTCATGACCTCGGGGCCGCCGAAGCTGGGCAGATCAACAAAACGCATGGTGGACGGCAGTGACACGGGTGGCCTCCTCAAAGCTTTCTTACAGTCAGCTAAACTTAGGTGACCCGGATGGCTTATGAAAGACGGCGTAATGCCGCTCCCGTCATTTCGTCTCGCCGTGGCTGCAGATGACGAGACCGGCATCGCTTCGCTTGGCCGCCTTCTTGATGTTGGCGATTTCGGCGCCGATACCCTCTGGATTGCCGATCAACATGCCCTTTGGCAATTGAAGGACGCCGATCGAGCAGCGAAGGAGAGCAAATTCCCGCTCGTTGCCAAAACGGTCGAAGCCCTTGATCTGTCCTGCCAGACGATCTTCATCCGAATAAAGTGAGATGACATCGTCGTGGAAATCGCTGAGCAACCGCTCCAGGATTTCCGTTACCTCGTCCTTCATCCAGTCGCGAACGCCGATGAAGAAATCATCGCCGCCAATATGGCCAAGGAAACAATCGCCAGAGAAGAAGTATCGCTTCATCAGGGCTGAGAACAGGCTGATCGCGTGGTCGCCGACGTGGAAGCCATACTTGTCGTTAAAGGGTTTGAAATTGTCGAAGTCGCAATAGCAGAAGAAGCGATCTTCATCGCTATCCCGGCAGGACTGCTCGATGAAGCCGCTGATCGCTCGGTTGCCGGGAAGAGCCGTCAGCGGGTTCTGCTCCTGCGCCAGCTTCAATTGCTTCTCGTTGATGACTTTGATCAGCGATGCGGCCGAGACCACGCCGACATAGCGCATGTTTTCGGTGAGAATGACGCAGGCGCTGCCACCCATATTGGCGAAGATATTCATCAGCCGATCCGCATCCGCATCCAGCCCGACGATCGGGGCGCGATCGACAAAATGCGAGATCGTCCGCTCATAGACCTTGTTCTTCAAAAGATCGCGGCCAAAGGGCTGATAAATATATTCCTTCAGGTGATACTCGTTGATCACCCCGCGCGGTTCGCCATTGGCGTTGAGAACGGGGAAAAAAGCCTGCTCCGGATTGCGGCGGAACAGTTCGAAAACGCTGTCGATGCTGTCATTTTCATAGACGGTTGGCAGGTGCTCGATCTGGCGGCGGATCAGGATCTCATCGAGCGTCTGTCGGTTGCGCCGGGTTTCGCCGAGCAGTTGGAGATGCGGAAACGAGGTCTGCAATTCCTTGACAAAGGTGGTGGGGCGGGAGACGAACCAGCCCTGGACCAGATCGACGCCCATCTCCCGGCAGGCGAGGAATTCCGCTTCTGTTTCTATGCCTTCTGCTATGACGCGTACGCCGAGCACATGGGCGATGTTGACGATGTTCTTGACCATGTGCCGCTTGCGCGGATTACGCTCGACATCCTGGATGAAGTAGCGATCGATTTTCAGGTAATCGACATCGAAATCGCAAAGCAGCTTCATCTCGCCGTGACCGACGCCAAAATCGTCGATGGCGAGCTTGAAGCCTTCCTTGCGCATACGGTTGATCAGGGTGCTGAACTCGGGCACGCTGGTATTGTCGAAGCGTTCCGACAGCTCGAAGCAGATGGAGGAGGGCGGGATTTTGGCCTGTGCCAATTGTTCCAGCAGCTTGTCCAAAATGATGTCGCCATAGCGTATCAGCCGGACATCGAGATTGAGAAACAGGGTGGCGGAGGAGAGATCCGGGAGCGTGGAAAACTTGGCGAGAGCGCGGCTCGCAATCATCTTTTCCAATTCGACAAGCTGCCCATCGGCCTCGACGTGATCGAGAAGTTCGAGAGGGTTGGAAAAGCCGATGCGGTCATATCCGCGCATCAGGGACTCATAACCGAAGACCGTGCCGGTCGTCGCTTCGACAATCGGTTGGAACGCGCATTCGAGTACCAGCTTCGCCATCGAAATCATCTGGCCGCTGGCAAACCGTCTTATGATAGTCGGCTCGGCATTCATCGAAACCACGCGCTCTCTCCACCATTGCACATCGGTTTGTGGCGACGCCACATAAACCTACGTTTTTAAGCGGGAGTGTGGAGAGAACTCCTCAATGAAAACTTTACGGCAGATGAAACTTTGATGAAAGTTTAACGTCCGGCTTGATGCTGAGGAGGCGAGCTAGTCAATCAGCGCCTGTGAGTGTTGTGGAGAGCATAAAGCTCTGCGACGTTGACGGCCTCACCATCTCTATTGCGGCCAACGAGATTAGGCTTTTCTACGTGCTGCGTCTCTGCCCACAGCTTTAGCGCTGCGCGCACAACTTCACTGCTTGATGCATAAGCACCACGAGCCACGGCTTCGTGCATCTTTGCGGCCTGCTCTGGAGAGATCGATACGGTCAACAATGGCATGGCGGTCCTCCCTATTTCCAAGCTGCGGGATTTTTCCCGTCAGCCGTATGGCCGCCATGGGGTCGCAATGCGGCACATAATATTGTCACATCGCCAGATGGCGGTCGGAGCAAACGTGATAGCTCGCGGTTGGTTCCAGATGATGTTCACTGAACTGAGAAACTTCCGGCACGCGATCAGTTTGCGCTCTTATATGCCGCAAAGCAGGCGGATGCTTGTCGCATTTTTTATTGATTGATCAGTCAATCAATAATAATAAAAACACAAAGGAGATCGTTATGCCCAAAGTCGGGATGGAGCCGTTGCGGCGCAAGGCGCTGGTTGACGCAGCGCTACGCACCATAGGCCATCAAGGTTCGCTGAATGTGACGATGTCGGATATAGCCAAGGAGGCGGGCGTTTCCGCAGCGCTTGCGCATCATTATTTCGGCAGCAAGCAGCAACTTCTGCTGGAAACGATCCGCAGCCTGTTGCGGGATCTGCGGCGGGATGCGGTTGCGGCGCTGACAAGAGCCTCCGGTCCGCGCGAGCGCCTCAGTGCCATCGTTCGGGTGTCGTTTCAAAGCGACCAGTTTACCCAGGAGACCGTGGCGGCATGGTTGGCCTTCTATGTCGAGGCGCAGCGTTCGGAAGAAACCCGCCGGCTGCTGGTCGTCTACACCAAACGTCTTCGCTCCAACATCATGCACGGTCTTGGTCGCCTATGCCCGCCTGACGACGCGGCGCGGATCGCGGAAGGGGCGGCAGCCCTCATCGATGGGCTCTATATCCGCCACAGTCTCCATGCGGCACCGCTCGGCATCTCCGCCGCGGCTGCTCTGGTCGAAGATTACTTCGACGTGCAATTGAAACGCTTTTCGGCCAACAAACCGACCGCCCGTATCCTTTGAGGACATTGATCATGACTTTGAAAGCCCAGCCCAAAGCCTCGCATTTCATCGATGGCGACTATGTCGAAGACGAAAAGGGCACGCTGATCGAAAGCATCTATCCGGCGACCGGCGAAGTCATCGCGCGGCTCCATGCGGCAACGCCTGCGATTGTCGAGCAGGCAATCGCCTCGGCGAAGCGCGCACAAAAGGAATGGGCGGCGATGAGCCCGACGGCACGTGGCCGTATCCTGCGGCGCGCGGCGGATATCATGCGCGAGCGCAACCGCGAGCTCTCCGAACTGGAAACGCTCGATACCGGCAAGCCCATTCAGGAAACCATCGTTGCTGATCCGACCTCCGGTGCCGATTCCTTCGAATTTTTTGGCGGCATTGCGCCGTCAGCGCTGAACGGCGATTACATCCCGCTTGGCGGTGATTTTGCCTATACCAAGCGCGTTCCGCTTGGTGTTTGCGTTGGCATCGGTGCGTGGAACTATCCGCAGCAGATCGCCTGCTGGAAGGCGGCCCCTGCGCTCGTCGCTGGCAACGCCATGGTCTTCAAGCCGTCGGAAAATACGCCGCTGGGTGCTTTGAAGATCGCCGAAATCCTCATCGAAGCGGGACTGCCGAAAGGTCTCTTCAACGTCATTCAGGGCGACCGCGATACCGGTCCGCTTCTCGTCAACCACCCTGACGTCGCAAAGGTGTCATTGACCGGATCCGTTCCGACGGGCCGCAAGGTTGCCGCTGCGGCGGCGGGCCACCTCAAGCATGTGACCATGGAGCTTGGCGGCAAGTCGCCTCTGATCGTCTTCGACGATGCCGATATCGAAAGCGCTGTCGGCGGCGCTATGCTCGGCAACTTCTACTCCTCGGGACAGGTCTGCTCCAATGGGACGCGCGTCTTCGTCCAGCGCGGCGCAAAACAGCGCTTTCTCGACAATCTGAAGAGCCGCACCGATGCGATGGTGATTGGCGACCCGATGGAAGAGGCAACGCAGATCGGCCCGCTCGTCTCGAAGGCGCAGCAGGAAAAGGTGCTGGCCTATATGGAGAAGGGCAAGGCGGAAGGCGCAAGGCTCGTGACTGGTGGTGGCATTCCCAACAATGTCTCCGGCCAAGGCTATTACGTACAGCCCACCGTCTTCGCGGATGTGAAGGACGACATGACGATCGCCCGCGAAGAGATTTTCGGGCCGGTGATGTGCGTGCTGGATTTCGACGATGAAGACGAGGTGATCGCCCGCGCCAACGCGACCGAATTCGGTCTCGCGGGCGGCGTCTTCACCGCCGATCTGTCTCGCGCGCACCGCGTCGTCGATCAGCTGGAAGCCGGGACGCTCTGGATCAACACCTATAATCTGTGCCCGGTCGAAATGCCCTTTGGCGGCTCCAAGCAGTCCGGCTTTGGCCGGGAAAATTCGGCAGCAGCCCTCAATCATTACAGCGAGTTGAAGACGGTTTACGTGGCGACCGGAAAGGTCGAGGCGCCCTATTGATGATGCGCTCCCCTGCTAGGGGATTATTCAATAGATCATGTTTATCGCCGGTCCTGTTACGACCTTAAGCGCGGGCAATTAACACCAAAAGAGATAAGCTGATGCAACAGGCAGATTTCGTCATTGTCGGTTCCGGGTCCGCTGGCTCAGCCATGGCCTATCGCCTGTCGGAAGACGGCAAATATTCTGTCATCGTCATCGAGGCAGGCGGATCGGATTTCGGACCCTTCATCCAGATGCCCGCAGCGCTCGCCTGGCCGATGAGCATGAAGCGCTACAATTGGGGTTATCTCTCCGAGCCGGAGCCGAACCTCAACAATCGTCGCATCACCGCCCCCCGCGGGAAGGTCATCGGCGGCTCGTCCTCCATCAACGGACTTGTCTATGTTCGCGGTCACGCGGAAGACTTCAACCGCTGGGAAGAGCTCGGCGCGCAGGGCTGGGCCTATGCGGATGTGCTGCCTTACTTCAAGCGCATGGAACACAGCCATGGCGGTGAGCAAGGCTGGCGCGGCACGGATGGGCCGCTGCATGTACAGCGTGGTCCGGTGAAGAACCCGCTATTCCATGCCTTCATTCAGGCGGGAGCGCAGGCGGGTTTTGAACTGACCGACGACTATAACGGTTCGAAGCAGGAAGGCTTCGGCCTGATGGAGCAGACGATCCATAACGGTCGCCGCTGGTCCGCGGCAAATGCTTATCTAAGACCGGCGCTGAAGCGCGGCAACGTCACGCTCGTACATGGCTTTGCGCGCAAGATCGTCATCGAGAATGGTCGTGCGACGGGCGTGGAGATCGAGCGCAAGGGCATCGTCGAGACGATCAAGGCCAATCGCGAGGTCATTGTCGCCGCTTCATCCTTTAACTCGCCGAAGCTTTTGATGCTCTCCGGCATCGGCCCGGCGCAGCATCTTCAGGACATGGGCGTTGAGGTGAAGGTGGATCGACAGGGCGTTGGTGCCAACCTTCAGGACCATATGGAGTTCTATTTCCAGCAGGTGTCCACTAAGCCCGTATCGCTCTATTCATGGCTGCCATGGTTCTGGCAGGGCGTGGCCGGTGCGCAGTGGCTGATGACCAAGGGTGGGCTCGGTGCCTCCAACCAGTTCGAGGCCTGCGCCTTCCTGCGCTCAGCAGCAGGATTGAAGCAGCCGGACATCCAGTTCCACTTCCTGCCTGTCGCCATTTCCTACGATGGCAAGGCTGCCGCTAAGAGCCATGGCTTTCAGGTGCATGTCGGCTACAACCTGTCGAAATCGCGCGGCGATGTCACGCTTCGTTCGTCCGATCCGAAGGACGATCCGGTGATCCGCTTCAACTATATGAGCCACGCAGAAGACTGGGAGAAATTCCGCCATTGCGTGCGCCTCACGCGTGAGATTTTCAGCCAGAAGGCTTTTGACGAGTTCCGTGGCCCGGAAATCCAGCCAGGCGAAAAGGTTCAGTCGGACGCGGAAATCGACGCTTTCCTGCGTGAACATCTGGAAAGCGCCTACCACCCCTGCGGAACCTGCCGGATGGGCGCCAAGGACGATCCTTTGGCCGTCGTCGATCCGGAATGCCGCGTCATTGGTGTCGATGGTCTGCGCATCGCGGATAGCTCGATCTTCCCGCATGTGACCTATGGCAACCTCAATGCACCGTCGATCATGACAGGAGAAAAAGCGGCCGATCATATTCTTGGCCGACAGCCCTTGCCGCGCTCCAATCAGGAGCCCTGGGTCAATCCGCGTGCAGCTGTCAGCGATCGCTAGGGCGGCGCGCGCCCTTTTGGACGCACGGTGCTCTGCCTATTTGAAGCTACGCATGGTGCCTTGCCGAAAATCGATCCCGATTTTCGGGCCTATGCTGTAGGTATCAATGATAGTCGTCTTCGCGCTGGTGGCGTATGGCCAGCACGGCTACGGTTTCCGCATCCTCAATCTTGATGAGTGCGACGTAACCGGAAGAACCGAACGGAATGAGCAACTCGCGAAGCAGTGCGTCATCGCCACGCACCTTTCTTGTAGCAAAAGGGAAGTCGCGCAAACTTTCCACCGCCATAATGATGCGGTCGATTGCTCTTTCCGCCGTCTCGTAGTCTTTCTCCAGAAGAAATGCATACAGTCTCGTGATATCCGCGCGCGCTTCGATCGTGTAGAAGACTTTGAACGTCACTTACGCCGCTCTGCTTTCTTGGCGGTGAGCATTGCCCTTAGTTCCGCGTGAACCTCTTCTGCAGGGTAAAACGTCCCCTTTCGTTTTGATTCATCAAGCGCGGCCAGCCCCCTGGCGATGAATTCCGCCTGCGATTTGCGGATTTCCACCTGCTTGCGCACGGCCTCTTCGATAAAGCCGGACAGCGTTTCACCCTCTCTTAGAACGCTTTCTGCTTTTTCTCTAAATTCCGGCTCGACCCGAAGGGGTGGTAAGGTGGCGGTTTTCATCGGATTGCCTCCTGCATTGCAATTGCGATGCGCAGATTTGCACCTTTGCGCGGCATTTGTCAAAGACATGGTTGCAATCGAAGCGCCCTGGTCCGATAAGAAATCTTGCCTTTTGAATTGCAGAAACACGCCATGCCCGCCACGTACAAAAAAATGAAGATGGTCCGCCGCTCTCGCGTCATGTGGGGATCATGGCGTATCTGGAAGCCCAGAGCCGTCTTCTGGCTCGGTGCCATCGCGGTAGGGCTGATCAGTGTTGCCTTTGCCAAGGCTGCGGATTGGGCGCAGCATGTTTTTGCCGCCACGACATCGTCTGGCGAATGGGCATACCTTCTGCCCCTCATTATCACGCCACTCGGCTTCGCCATCTGCGCCTGGCTGGCAATGGTGGTGTTTCCCAATTCCGGCGGAAGTGGCATTCCGCAAGCCATCGCCGCGCGTCATTTTCACGATGATGCGGACCGTTCGAGACTTTTGTCGATCAAGCTTGCCGTTGGCAAGATCGTGCTGACCGTCGTCGGTCTGATGTCCGGCGCATCCATTGGGCGCGAGGGGCCAACGGTGCAGGTCGGTGCCTCGATCATGCTTCTGGCAGCGCGGGTGGGCGGCATGGCGCAGGCAAGGGGGCTGATCCTTGCCGGATCGGCCGCGGGGATTGCTGCGGCCTTCAATACGCCGCTCGCCGGCATCGTCTTTGCCATTGAGGAGATGAGCCGCTCCTATCAGTCCCGCGCCAACGGCCTCGTGCTGACGGCCGTCATCCTTTCCGGTCTCGCCTCTCTCGGACTTGTCGGCAGCTATACCTATTTCGGCACCAGCACGGTGGTGATGAATACGGGGAAGGACTGGAGCCTCGTTCTGCTTTGTGGCATCGGTGGCGGCTTCCTCGGCGCCATCTTCAGCGCTGGTGCTCTGCGCGCCTCGCAACGCATTCGTCGCTGGGCACATACGGTTCCGCTCAAGCGCATGCTGATTGTCGCAGCGGTCTGCGGCATGGCTTCAGCCGTCATCGGCATCGTGAGCGGTGGCGCGACCTTCGGGACCGGCTATGAGCAGGCGCGGGCGGCGGTAGAGGGTCAAGCTGCACCGATGCTGTTCTTTGCCGAAAAGCTGATGACGACATTTCTCGCCATGCTGTCGGGCATTCCTGGCGGCATATTCGCGCCTTCGCTCTCCGTCGGTGCGGGCTTCGGCAGTACGGTGTCCTCCCTTCTGGGCACCAGCATCGCGCTTGGCGCCATCCTTGGCATGGCGGGCTATTTCGCCGGTGTCGTTCAGGCGCCGATGACGGCTTTTGTCATTATTCTGGAAATGACCGGCAATCATGATGGAGTCATCGCCATCATGGCCGCGTCGATGCTGGGCTACCTGACCTCGCGGATGATTTCACCCGAGCCTCTCTACCATGGCCTGTCTCGCGTCTTCATTGCGCAGGGGATCAGGGCAAGGCGCGCGAGCGAAGCCGAGCATCATGAGCGTGACGCTCACGCAGATTCCGGCTTGCGCTCCGGTGCCGGATCGAATGAGTTGACGCCGAAGTAACCGAGCCCTGGGATCTTGATGCCAGGGTTTTGAATATCGATGCCGGCGACGAGACCGAGGAAATTGACCTCGAAGCCGCTACGCACACCGGCGGACAGTCCGAACAGCCCACTCAGCGAAACGCTGACATCCTTCCAATCGTCTGCAATATGGAAGAACGCGCCATTCGGCAGGTAGTCACGGCCGACAGCGTCCGGCGGCAGCACCGCGCCGAGTTCCGGCACGCTACGCAGAACATGGGCGATGAACGTATTGGAATTGGGGCCGGGGTAAATCCGATAGCCCCCAGCCTTGGCGTAAGGGTAGTCGGCAATGACCTGCTGGATTTTCGGGATCAGCCTTTCGGCTTTTTCACCGTGCAATTCCAGAACCTTACGCGGCATATTGGAATACCAGTAGGCATCCGGCGCGTAGGCATTGCGGCGAATGGGCGAGCCCCAGCCGACCTTGTCGTAACGCTCATAGCTTGAAGCACCTTCCGGCTTCATCACGATCCAGGCATGGCTGGCAATCGACCCTTTGAAACCGCCGGTCATGGCCGAGTAGACATAGATCGCTGCGGGTTTGTCCACGGCTGCTTCGGGCAGAATGCCTGCGGAAGACCACCGTGCATTGCGGTAGCCGGTCGGATGTTCCTTCATCGCCCAGAGACCCGCGGAGGCGAGGGCAGGCAAGAGATAGACGAGAAAGACGACGGCCAGAAACCGCTTGGCAAATTTCAATGGAGTGCCCCGTGCATGATGCGACCAATAGGGTTAGATAGGGATCGCATTTCGAACTTTTTGAGGCCAGCACCATGCACAACCCCGTTACCGTTGAAGTCACCCGCGGCAACCTCGTCGAGAGCCGTCACCGAGGCATGGCCGTTGTGGTGGACGGCGATGGCAAGGTTGTCTTCTCGGCAGGCGATGTAGAAAGCGCAGTCTTCCCCCGCTCCGCCTGCAAGGCCATGCAGGCGCTGTTCATGGTGGAAAGCGGGGCTGCGGACGCCTATGGATTCGGCAACCGAGAGCTTGCGCTTTCCTGTGCATCCCATTCTGGTGAAGAAGCGCATGTGGAACTGGCGGCGTCTATGCTGGCACGCGCGGGGCATGATCTCAGCGCGCTGGAATGCGGCGCGCACTGGTCGCTGGATCAGAAAGCACTCATCGGGCAGGCACGGAGCATGGAGAAGCCGACAGCGCTGCACAACAACTGTTCCGGCAAACATTCCGGTTTCATCTGTGCCTGTAGCCATAACGGTATCGAGGCGAGAGGTTATGTCAATGCCGGGCACCAATTGCAGCGCGAAATCCGCGCCACGATGGAAAGCCTGACGGGTGTCGCGATTGCCGAAGACAGTTGCGGTATCGATGGATGCTCCATCCCGGCCTATGCCGTGCCGTTAAAATCGCTGGCGCAGGGCTTTGCTAAGATGGCGACCGGAAAAGGGCTTGAGCCGGCTCGCGCTCAGGCGTCACGCCGCTTGATTGAAGCCTGCATGGCCGAACCCTTTTACGTTGCCGGCACTGGCCGTACCTGCACCAAGCTGATGGAAATCGCCCCAGGCAGAATTTTTGCCAAGACTGGTGCCGAAGGTGTCTTTGTCGGCATTCTGCCGGAGAAGGGATTGGCAATCGCGGTGAAATGCGAAGATGGTACGACCCGCGCCGCAGAGGCAATGATTGCCGCTCTGTTGGCGCGTCACTTCGAAAAGAACAGCGTGGAAGAGCGCGCGCTCGACGCGATAGCGAACCGCTCCATGAAAAACTGGAACGGTATCCCCGTCGGCGACATCCGCGTGACCTCGGTCTTGTCCTGAACCCTTAAGCCGGTTCGGCCGCTCTCGCATCCCACATTGCCTTGAAGGCCGGGCGGGACTGGCAACGTTCCAACCAAGCCTTGACGGCAGGGTGTGCGTCGAACAGCGGCGCGTGCGCCTGCGCGTAGCGAACGACTTCAGCGGCGTTCAGATCGGCAACGGTGAAGCGATTGCCCACCAGATAGTCCTTGTCCGCCAAGTGCTGCTCGAGCACGCGGAAGGGGCGGCGCAACATGCGCGCTGCCACTTCGATCACGGCTTTGCCGGTATCGCTGTCGGCCAATCCTTCGGCGAAGGTCGAGGAAATCTTCAGAGCGTTCGTCTCGATTTCCGTGGCGGCAAAAAAAGACCACTGCATCATATGGGCATCTTCCGCCGCATCTTTCGGCGCGACGGATGTGCCGTATTTGCGCGCCAGGTAAAGGTTGATCGCCATGGATTCGTAAAGGACCATGCCGTCATCGTCGATGCAGGGGATAGTGCCCATCGGGTTGATGGCTAGATAGGAAGGCGTCAGCGTGTTGATTGGCGCATCGGCCGCCACAGGATCGGCCAGACGCCGGGCCTGGATGACCGGCACATGTTCGAACGCGATATCCAATTCCCGTGCAAGCCATAATGTACGCGTGGCCCGGGAACGATAGACGCCGTAAATAGTCAGCATTGCAAGCATCTCCGATTTGCCAGATGAAACCAAAGCATGTCGCACAAAAGTGGGCAGGGGTTTTGCCATAACGACATGCGATAAAACAAAGACCTAAAGCATAAGGAGCGAATCTGAAAGATCGCGGCGCGCTTTAGGGTCATTCCTTCGAAGCCTGCGCCTCTGTTGCGTTCTGAGATGGTCGATGCGGACAAGGCTCCGCGAGACCCAGTCCCGATAACGGAAAACAAGTAGCGCGGTAATGTCTTGGTAGTAATAGTATCATGAAAAAGGCGTGTCATCGGCGCCAGGGCGTAGCAATGGGGTTTGTTAATTCAGTATAAGCAACTTCTCTGTAGCTTAAGCCTGTTGCTATCCGGCGAGGCTGCATTGAAGTTCGATCAAGCAGCAGCACCGGGCTTAAGATTTTTCATGGAGCCTTTAGAAATGCGTGAGCAAAACGGTCCGACCCCGTCAAGATCACAAGCGCCATTCATCGGAACGATGATGCAGGACGTGCTGAAGCACAAAGTGACATTTTTGCTCGATAATATTCCTGAGATCGTTTTCATAAAGGATTGCGCAGGTCGGTATGAGTACATGAACGCTGCGGCACTTGCCTCCTTGGGTTATGAGCGGAATTTCCTCGAAGGCCGGACTTTGACGATTTTCGATCTGGCTCCAATGCAAGTCGCCGAGTGTATCGATCGGCTGGATCGCCGCATCCTCAAAGGCAATATCGATATCTTCGATGCTGAAGAGCCGATGGTGGCCGTCGACGGAACGACACATTGGTACTCGGGAACGCGGATTATCCTACGGGATGAGACCGGTATGGCTGTAGGACTTGCCGGGATCTCTCGCGAGATCACCTTTACAAAGCGGCAGGAAACGATGCGAAGAAGCCATGCATCATTGCTGGAAATGATCGTCAAAGGGGAGCCGCTGAAGGATATTCTTTCGGCGGTGGTAAGTGAGGTGGAGGGTCTGCTAGACAATGTCTGTGGATCCGTTCTTCTGCTGGACGAGAAGACCGCTTTGCTGCGCAACGGTGCGTCGCCATCGTTGCCGCCACAATATGTCTCCGCGGTAGATGGTGTTCCGGTAGGGCCAAACAACGGCTCCTGCGGCACGGCTGCCTTCCGCAGGATGCCCGTCTACGTCAGTGACATTTTTGAAAACCCGCTTTGGTCCGGTTATACTAGCGTGGTTGAGCCACACGGTCTTCGCTCGTGCTGGTCTACACCAATCTTTGGCAACAATGATGTCTTGCTGGGCACATTCGCGCTCTATTCCAAATCGGTCCGGATGCCGACCGAAGTGGAAAAAGAGATTATCGATATGGCGACAAACATTGCCGGGATTGCAATTGATCGCCGGCGTGCGGAAGAGCGTGTCCATTACATGGCGCATCATGATCCGCTGACCGGTCTTTCGAACCGCAATCTCTTCTGGGGGCAGTTCCGCCGAGCCCTAAACGAGGCGAAACGGGAAGATCGGCTGGTTGCTATCACCTATTTTGATGTCGATAAATTCAAGCAAATCAATGACATTTATGGGCACGCAGCGGGGGACGATGTTCTGCGAGCGATTGCCGAACGAATCACAAAGACCATCCGGGCGTCTGACACCGCTGTTCGTCTTGGTGGCGATGAATTTGCCGTCATCTTTAGCAATCCCAAGGGAGACGAAGCCGGTGTCCTGGCGCGCCTTAAGGAAATTCGGCAGGCTGCGCAGGAGCCGATCGCTCTCTCCGCGGGTGCAATTACAGTCACGTGTTCCATGGGAACCGCTTTCTATCCCAATGACGGAAAGACCCCTGAGAGCCTTCTGGCCAAAGCCGACTTGGCGATGTACGAGGCAAAGAGGGCTGGTCGAAGCGCTGCGACGGACGACGCGCAAATCGAAAACGCCGCGTAGGCACGAACTGCGCACGTCGCCTAATGCACGTCGCGATCTTTCAGCGACGCTCTTTAAGTTTCGAGATTTTGTTTTGTCGCATGGCGGTAACGAAAAACCGCGGCACGCTGTTCGCGACATGCGTTGGTCAATCATATTGAGGTGTCTGGCATCGTTCGTCTAAGGGCGTGCGTCTGGAGAGAGGCGTGTTTCGAAGCGCCCGATGAAGCGGTCGAAAAGCTCTGCGAAGGCGGCAACATCCTCTTTCGGCCAATCACTCACCACATCGCGGATGATGGCGATCTTGGCGTCATGCATATCTTCGAGGATACTCCGCCCGAGAGCGGTGACGGCAATCACGCTGCGTCTGCCATCTTCCTGCGACACATCCCGTTGCAACAGTCCGCGGCCGACCATATCGGCAACGAGGCGACTTCCACGGGATGGGTCGAGCCGCATGCCCTCGGCAATCGAGCCGACTGTGGCGTTGCCTTGTGTCCGATTCACGACATCGAGAACATCAAGATGTGAGAGATCGAGCCCCGGCGCCAGCTTTGCAATCGCAGTACGGCCAATGACGCGACGGCCGATCATGATGCGCATGCGTGTCATGGTATGGCTGATGTCCAGCACGTCGTCTTGCAATGACGCATTCTTGTCTGCCCTGTCGGCGCGCCTGAGGATCTGATTGTTCATGTGCTGCCCTCGCTTCTTATCGAACCAACCCTACATCAATTCTTCAAAAGATGCTATTGACACATATATGCTAAAAGCACATAAATTGACGCCTAACACGAGGCCTTTCCATGGATATGTCGGTGAACTCTGCGGCCCCTCTCGTGACGGAGCCCCGTCGCAGGCTGGTTGTCTTCCTTTTTCTGATGCTGGCCATGTTCATGGCAACGCTGGATAATCAGATCGTCTCCACGGCCTTGCCGACCATCGTGGGCGAGTTCGGTGCGCTTGAGCGCTTCGGCTGGGTAGGTTCTGCATACCTGCTGGCCACCAGTGCCGTGATGCCGGTCTATGGAAAGCTTGGCGATCTCTTTGGCCGCAAATATGTGATGATCTCCGCCGTCGTCATCTTTACTGTCGGTTCGCTTGCCTGCGGCCTGGCTTGGTCGATGGACTCGCTGATCGCCGCCCGCGTTCTGCAGGGCCTTGGCGGCGGTGGGATCATGGTGTCGATCTTCTCCGTCAATGCCGATCTCTTTGCGCCGCGTGAACGCGCCCGTTACCAGAGTTATTCGAGCCTCGTCATCATGGCGTCCGGCAGTGTCGGACCGATCCTCGGCGGCACGATGAGCGATCTTTTCGGCTGGCGCTCCATCTTTCTCATCAACCTGCCCATCGGCATCGTCGTCCTGTTGGGTCTGGCCTTCCTGCTACCGTATCGCCGACCGGACCGTCAGCCGAAGATCGATTACATTGGTGCCGTTTTGTTGGCCGCCGCAATTTCCAGCGTCGTGCTCTGGGCCGACAGTGCTGAACTCTTCGGCTCACTGATTGCCTGGCAGAGCCTCGCCATCCTCGTATTTGCCGTCGTTTGTGGCACGCTTTGGGTGCAAGTGGAGAAGCGCGCGCCTGAACCGATCGTGCCGCTGCGACTGTTCAAGGATTCGACCTTTCCTCTGCTGATGATCATTTCGCTGGTCAGCGGGGGTCTCGGCATCGGTATGGTCAACTACTACGCACTCTTCCTCCAGACGACGACAGGGCTTTCGCCTTCGGAAGCCGGCCTCTTCTTCATCGCTGTCACCGGTGGCATCGTCATGGGTTCGCTGACGGCGGGCCGGCTGATTTCGAAGACGGGCAGCTACAAGCCGTTCTCCATCATCAGTCTGTCGATTGCGGTGGTTGCCATGCTCTCGCTGTCGCAGGTCCACGCCGGCACACCCTTGGCGATCATTGCGGGGCTATTGCTGTTGCAGGGGCTTGGCGTTGGCCTTGGCCAGCAGGCGCCGATCATTGGCGTCCAGAATTCCGCGGCCAAAGCCGATGTCGGCGCGGCGAGCGGGGCGGTGACCCTGACGCGCATGGGAGGTGCAGCTCTTGCCATTTCCATTTATGGGGCGGTCATATCGTCAAGCCTGAAGGGAACCGGTGCCGATATCCCCGGCGTTGGCCGCATTCAGGACTTGACGCCCAAGATGCTGGCTCAATTGCCTGCCGCCTCTCAACACGCTGTGGCCGATCTCTATGCCGCCGCCTTCACACCGCTGTTTCTTGTCGCGTCGGCGACGGCAGTGATCGGTCTCATCGCCGCGGTGATGTTGAAGAATGTCCGTTTGCCGGTTGCTGCAGAGAAGCCGAAGCCTCAGGATTGAGGCGATAGGAGGGTATAGCGTGATCATCGGTCGACCGCATGATTGTTACGGCGATTGGTGTCTGCACACAGGGCAGGGCTAGGTCTAAATAAAAAAAGCGCTCACCGGCCGTGCCTCGATGTTTCCAGAATGAACCTTATTCCGCACGGTTCGTTTTGTCTTGCGCAAGACGTTTTGAAGCATCGCAAATTCCGGTCGATCCCGACGCCATGAAACCAGAAAAACTGCTCAGCCCGACACCGAAGGGGCTTTACTGCCCAGTGGGTGACTTTTACATCGACCCGGTAAAGCCGGTGCCGAAGGCGTTGATCACCCATGGTCACTCTGATCACGCGCGGGCAGGGCACGAGAAGGTATTGGCGACGCGCCAGACGCTCGACATCATGCGTTTGCGTTACGGCGAAGATTTTACCGTCAGCGAACAGGCGATCGGCTTCGGAGAGACGGCCCAAGTCAACGGCGTTACCGTCGGTTTCCATCCCGCCGGACATGTGCTCGGCTCCGCCCAGATCTCCATCGAATATGATGGCCTGCGCATCGTCGCGTCCGGCGACTACAAACGCGGCGTCGATCCGACCTGCGCGCCCTTTGAACCGGTTGCCTGCGATGTTTTCATTACTGAAGCCACCTTCGCGCTTCCGGTTTTCCACCATCCTGCACCAGCACGCGAAATTGCCAAGCTTTTGACCTCCATTCGTCAGTTTCCAGAACGCACCCATCTCGTCGGGGCCTATTCGCTTGGCAAGGCGCAGCGCGTTCTTCGGCTCTTGCGCGACAACGGTTATTCGGGGCCGGTCTATATACACGGCGCTCTGGCAAAGCTCTGTGATTACTACGTTTCACAAGGCATCGATCTCGGAGACATCCGCCCCGCGACATTGGAGAAAAGCAATCCGGCGCAGTTCAAAGGTGCGATCGTGGTGGGCCCGCCCTCGGCATTTCAGGAGCGTTGGGCGCGCCGCTTCAACGAACCGCTGATCGCCTTTGCTTCTGGCTGGATGATGGTGCGCCAGCGTGCCAAACAGGGCGGTGTTGAATTGCCGCTGGTGATTTCCGATCACTGCGACTGGCCGGAATTGCTGGAGACGATCAAGGAAGTCGCGCCTTCAGAAGTGTGGGTCACGCATGGCCGTGAGGAAGCGCTGGTGCGCTGGTGCGAGCTTCAGGGCATTCCGGCCCGTCCGCTCCATCTCGTCGGCTATGAAGATGAGGGGGATTGAGCGTGAAAGCCTTTGCGACCCTTCTCGACCGCCTTGTTCTGACACCGTCCAGAAACGGCAAGCTGAAGCTTCTCACAGACTATTTTCGTGAAACGCCAGATCCTGATCGCGGCTACGGGCTTGCGGCAATCGCCGGAACACTGGACCTGAAAAGCGTCAAGCCTGCCTTGCTTCGAGAACTGGTTCTGGAGCGCATGGATGAGGTGCTCTTTCGCTATTCCTACGACTATGTCGGCGATCTGGCCGAAACGATTTCGCTGGTCTGGGATACAAGCCAGAACGCCGATCTGCCGCAGGCGAACGATCCTGGCCTGGGAGAAGTCGTGCGCAAGATCAACGCGCTCGGCAAGACAGAAGTGCGCGGCGCGGTGCGAGAGCTTTTGGATCGGCTGGACACATCCTCACGCTTCGCCTTTTTGAAGCTCGTCACCGGCGGTTTGCGCATTGGGGTGTCCGCGCGTTTGGCCCGGCAGGCGCTCGCCGATTTTGCCGGCAGGGATATTACCGAGATCGAAACGCTCTGGCATGGTCTGGAGCCGCCCTATGAGCCGCTCTTTGCCTGGCTGGAGGGAAAGACCGACCGGCCTCTTTTGGCAACACCCGCGATTTTTCATTCCGTCATGCTGTCGACGCCGGTCGGCGACAATGATCTCGCCAATCTCGATCCGCAGGATTTTGCAGCCGAATGGAAATGGGATGGGATCCGCGTTCAGCTCTCCCGCGTTGGCGATACCCGCAAGCTTTACTCGCGGTCCGGAGACGATATTTCAGGCGCGTTTCCAGATATTCTCGAAGCCGCTAATTTCGATGGTGTCATTGATGGCGAGCTTCTTATCGGTGGTACGGCGCGCTCAAACAGCGCCACGCGAACCTTTTCAGACCTCCAGCAGCGTCTGAACCGCAAGACGGTAACGGGCCGGATGATGGAAGAATACCCTGCCTTCATCCGCGCCTACGACCTGTTATTCAAGGGCGACGAGGATATTCGAGGCGGCACCTATCTGGAGCGGCGCAAGCATCTTACAGACCTGATCGAGAAGGCGCCACATGACCGCTTCGATCTGTCGCCACTGGTACCTTTCTCGAACTGGCAGGAACTTGACGATCTCCGCAAGGCACCGCCCGATCCCGTGATCGAGGGCGTGATGATCAAGCGCAAGGACAGCGTTTATCAGGCGGGACGCGCCAAGGGTCCTTGGTTCAAATGGAAGCGGGATCCGTTCAATATCGATGCGGTGATGATGTATGCGCAGCGTGGTCACGGCAAGCGCTCCAGCTACTATTCCGACTTCACCTTCGGCGTTTGGGCAGAAGGTGAGGGGGGCGAACAACTGGTCCCTGTGGGTAAGGCATATTTCGGCTTCACCGATGCCGAACTTGAGGTGTTGGACAAGTTCGTGCGTGACAACACCGTCGAACGCTTCGGTCCCGTCCGGGCTGTCCGCGCCACGCCATCCTTCGGCTTCGTGCTTGAAGTTGCCTTCGAAGGCATCAATCGCTCGGCCCGCCATAAATCCGGCGTTGCAATGCGCTTTCCACGAATCGCGCGTTTGCGTGCAGACAAACTCCCCTCGGAAGCCGACCGGCTTGCGACCCTAATGGCGATGGTCGATGAACGGGAAGGTTGAATGCAGATGACCGCATTAAAGAGAAACATTAAGTAGACAATCGGAGATTCCGATGCTGAAATTATGCTGTGCAACGCTGATCGGATATCCCGCATGACGGACAGGCGCATGGATAAGATTTCTCCCTTTTCTCCCACACGTCGTGCTCTGCTGGCGGGAACATTTGGTCTTGGCGCAGCAGCTCTGCTGCCAAGAGGCGCGCATTCAGAAGTGGACCAGCCGCCGGTTCTGCCGCTGGAGCGCGATGACTATGCCAAGGCGCGCGAGAGATTTCACACGCATCTCTTGCGCAAGATGTCTGCACCGGAAAAATCCGAGCCTTTGGGAACACCAGCCGGCGCCCGGCGCGTTACCTATCCGGGTGGCCCGAACGGCTCGATCGAGCTTGTTGCCTGGCTGTCGGAATATGTTCCGGAGAAGAAGCTCAAGCCTGCCGTTCTCTTCCTTCACGGTGGCAACGCCACGGGCGATGGGCACTGGGCACTGATGAAGCCCTACTGGCAAGCGGGCTTTGTGGTGATGCTGCCATCCTTCCGCGGCGAAAACGGCCAGAAGGGCTATTACTCTGGTTTCTATGACGAGACGTCGGACGCGCTATCCGCGGCAGAGTATCTGGAAAGCCTTCCCGGCATCGACAAGGATCGCTTCTTCCTGGCAGGTCATTCCAATGGCGGCACGCTCTCCCTTCTAGCCGCGATGACGCGAAAATTTCGCGCAGCGGTTCCGATCTCGGCGGGCGTGAACTCCTGGCGTTACTTCAACCGCTATTCCGATGAGTTGTGTTTCGACGAGACCAATCCGCAGGAATTCATAATGCGCTCCTCGGTCTGTTTCGGTCACAGCCTTAAGTGCCCGACGCTATTGCTGCGCGGGACGGAAGAACGCCCGTTCGATGCCGACCACAGGCTTCTTGTCGAGCGCGCGATGGCCGTGGGTTCTAAGATCGACCACAGGTTGCTGCCCGGCACCCACAATGGCGTTGTGCCGCATGCGGTGGACGAGAGCATACGCTTCTTCAATAATTTCGTCTGAAGAAGCCGGTTTTGCGTGCAGGTCGCAGTGCACGCGCAGCCCTGTTAGCCTGATCTATCCAGCCTCGCGCCAGCCGCGCGAGTCATTGTGCCGTCAGTGATCTATCTCTGAAGCGGTTCGATGATTGTATTTGCCCTGAAGACCCTCCGCCGATTTGCCTGCGTGTTGATGACGGCGCCGCTTCTCAGCGGCTGCCTGTTCATAACCGACACCAGCCGCATGAATGCAGATGTCTTCGTGCGAGAAACGGCGCCTGTCTTCAATTACAACAATGTCGGCTCGATCCCACGCGAGCCGCTTCCGCAGACGCCCGGCTCGATCAACAGCCGTCCGCCGGATCTCTTCCGCTCGCAGTTTCAGCAGCTTTACGGCCCGCCAACCACGGCACGCCCGGGACCGGCACTTTCGCCTGCCTATCGTGATCGCACGATGGGATACGGGCTGCCAGTCTCCAACCCGCTTCATCGCGCCATGTACGATGTGCTGTCGGATGAAGGCCACACATTGCCTGCCATTCCTTATAGCCGCATCGATCCGCGGTTTCTGCGCCAGGAGGTCAGCTACCAGACAGCAGAAGCGCCGGGCACGATCGTCGTCGATACCAGACAGCATTTTCTGTACCTGGTGCAGCCGGGCGGCAAAGCGGTCCGCTACGGTGTCGGGCTCGGACGATCCGGCTATGCCTGGGCGGGTCGTGGGACGATCCAGTGGAAGGCCAAATGGCCGCGCTGGACGCCGCCAGATGAAATGGTCCAGCGACAACCTGAGCTGGCGTCGATCTCGGCGGCGCGGGGCGGTATGGTTCCCGGTCTCAACAACCCGCTCGGTGCGCGGGCTCTTTACATTTTCAAGGATGGCAAGGATACGCTCTACCGCGTTCATGGCACGCCGGACTGGCAGTCAGTCGGCAAGGCAACCTCATCCGGTTGCGTCAGAATGCTCAATCAGGATGTGATCGATCTTTACGACCGCGTGCCGCAGGGCGCGCCGATTGTGGTGATGTGAACACGACGACCGGTAAAAGCACGCCGCCGGTGCGAATGTTGCAAGGCTGCAACTGGTTTTCAGTATGTATTAACCACTATAGCAATAGCTGATGTATCGTGGAACAAACGACGTACGGCGAGATTGAAAGGCAGGCTCTGCACGCTTCGGTACAGTGCCTCCCTCTTCGCCTCCGATGTGAGAAAACCGGACTTATGATGAGCACCGACACAGATCTTTCAAGACGGACTTTCCTTTCCCTTCTGGGCCTTTCTTCCGCGTCGCTGTTGGCGGGTTGTGCATCTACCGGTGTCGCGCCCTATGACAGCACGCAGCCGCTGGGCTTTGCCGGTGGCGTTGCCAATGATTTCCGCCAGATGTTCTCCTCCGGAATCTCGGACGCTGAGCTGGCTGTGATGTATGGCACGGTTGAGGATGGCGGTTTCGTTATCCCGGCAGTGCCGTATCAGAAAATCGATCGCCGCTATTACCGCCAGCGGGTCGTGGACCCGACAGGCGAGCGCCCGGGAACGGTCGTCGTCGATACGCGGTCGCGTTTCCTCTATGTGGTTGAGCCCGGTGGCACCGCGATGCGTTACGGCGTCGGCATCGGTCGCGAAGGCTTTGCCTGGTCGGGTGAGGGCGTCATTCAGTGGCGTCAGAAGTGGCCGAAGTGGACGCCGCCGGATGAAATGGTGGCGCGTCAGCCGGAACTGGTCAAATATTCCGCCAAGAATGGCGGCATGGAGCCCGGCCTGAAAAACCCGCTCGGCGCACGCGCGCTCTATATCTTTCAGAACGGCAAGGACACGCTTTATCGTCTGCATGGTTCTCCGGAGTGGAACTCCATCGGCAAGGCCGTCTCGTCCGGCTGCGTCCGCCTGATGAACCAGGACATCATCGACCTTTATGATCGCGTTCCAAACAAGGCGCGTGTGGTCGTCTGGCAGTAAGCCAGCTCGTTTCAATCATCCACCACCCTCATGCTTTGGCTTTGAGGGTGGTGCAAACACGTGCTGCTACAGCGTCAGCTTATCCCTCGCTTCGCCTGTTATGAGTGGTGAGAACGTCGCGCAGCGACGAGGGGCGGCGCGGTCGTCGTCATGCTCGCGCCAGATTGTCCTTCAGAGAATTTAGCCGATCCCGAATTTGCCCGAGCTCTTCAAGGCTGCATCCTGTCGCTTCGCCGATGGATCGCATGACGTGAACGGCCTTCTTCTTCATGTCCGCACCCTCCGGCGTCAGGCTGATAACGACCTGCCGCTCGTCCTGCTTGCCGCGTTTGCGGGTGATGAGGCCTGCCTGCTCCAGCCGTTTCAGGAGAGGGGATAGGGTACCTGAATCGAGGCCGAGCATTTCGCCGAGCGCCTTCACCGTGGCGTTGTCTTCCTCCCACAGCGCCATCATCACCAGATATTGCGGGTAGGTCAGGCCCAGCGGCTCCAACAACGGCTTATAGGCCCGCGTAAACGCATGGGCTGCGCCGTAAAGCGCGAAACATATCTGTACGTCCAGCCTTAAAAGGCCTTCCATTGTCCCGTCGTCCATTCGTGTGAGCTCCAAAATGCGCTGTTGAAGCGCCCTCCCGCTGCTCGGACAGCTGCCACCGAAACCGGTTTCACAAGAACAGGATCGACCGAGGCGCCGATCTCTTTGAGATCAAAGGCCTATGGTGTTGTCGCGTTCTGCGAAATTCCGTTCCGGCGAAGCAATTCCGCTCGTCAGGGAAGCGCTCTAGGGAACATTTTATCCCGTCACTCGGTTCCTGCTGCATGCGAAGGCCGAGCAAACTTATTAACCTTATCGCAGACCATAAAAATTTTTTCAATGCGCAAAATTGTATTGCGCGCAATTGAATTATGCACTACAAGATATCCAACGCAAACGAAGGGAGTACATGACATGCCAATTCTTTACACGACCAAGGCGACGGCAACCGGCGGCGGACGCGAGGGCAATTCCAAGACCGAAGACGGCGTTCTGGACGTTACTTTGACGGTTCCGAAGGAGCTCGGCGGTAACGGTGCCCACGGCACGAATCCAGAGCAGCTTTTTGCAACCGGTTACTCCGCCTGCTTCCTCGGCGCGCTGCGTGTTGTCGCTGGCAAGGAAAAGGTAAAGCTGCCTGATGATACGGCCGTGACCGCAAGCGTTGGCGTCGGCCCACGGGAAGACGGTGGCGGTTTCGGCATCGACGTGTCGCTCAAGGTCAACATTCCAGGCCTCGACAAGGCAACCGCGGAAGATCTCGTGAAAAAGGCACACATCGTTTGCCCCTATTCGCACGCTCTGCGGACCTCGACGGAAGTGCCTGTTTCCGTTGAATAAAGCTTTTGACCATTAAGACGGTGATATCTCCTCGAGCGGCCGGTTTCCCCAACTGGCCGTTCTTGTTTTCTGAAAGAAATCCGTTATATTCTTTCTCAGGAAAGGATTGATGATGGATATCCAACTCAAGCCGACAGCGGAGTCCAAAGAGGGAAGGGTCGTTACGAAAGCCGCCGTCGCGGCGTCGGAAAAACTCGGCCTGACCGCAGCACGCCTTTCAGATATTCTCGGCATTTCCGCCCCCACCGTATCAAGGATGAAGAGGCAGGATTTTTGTTTGGAGCCTGGCAGCAAGCCATTCGAACTTGCCGTGCTTCTGATCCGTGTTTTCCGCTCGCTCGACGCCATTGTCGGCGGGGATGACGCAGTCTCGCGTGCCTGGCTTCTAAACCACAATGATGCGCTTGCGGGCGTGCCCGCCGAAAAACTGACCTCCATCACCGGTTTGCTCGATGTCCTCTCTTACCTGGACGCCAGACGCGCTCCGCTCTGAAAGTTTTCCGTCCCAAGGGCGCTGGTGGCGTCTTGTCGAGGCGCAGCACCGCGTGTCGACCATGAAGCTGGTCGATACCGTGGATGAGCAATCCCTGCTCGAAGATATTCTGGAAAGCAGCAAGCGGCGTTTTCCGCCGGAATGCGAGGGCCTGGATTATCTGCTTGCGACGCCATTTCGCTACGATTCTGCCTATCCTTATGGCTCTCGCTTTCGCCGGGCAGGTTTTACGAAGGGCGTTTATTATGCCGCCAGGAGGATAGAGACAGCGCTGGCCGAAATGGCCTTCTACCGCTTGCTGTTCTACGTCGAGTCACCAGTAACGCCCATGCCCGTCAACGCGGCGGAGTATACGGCCTTTGCCGCCGACATTCGGACAGATGCGGCAATCGATTTGACGAAGCCTGCGTTATCCAGCGATGCGCCTCTCTGGACCGACCTCAACGATTACGCAGCATGCCAAGCGTTGGCAGACGCGGCGCGTGAGGCGGACGTTCAGGCGATCCTTTATCGCTCGGTGCGCGATCCTGAGAAAGGCAAGAATATCGCGCTGTTGTCGCCGCTTGGCTTCAAGTCAAAGCGTCCGGTGGCCCGTTCCAGTTGGCGCATTCGCCTATCGAAAATGGGCATACAGGCCCTTTGCGAGCAGCCGGTTCAGCGTATCGGCTTTTCCCTGGGCGACTTTTCCGCTGATCCTCGGATTGCAAGACTGCTAAAGGTCTGAGTCCGACGCAGAGAGGCTTGCGTCGGTCATCGCGACGCCAACTCATTTCACTCGGGTTGCAGAATGGCGTAGATGAACTCGTCGCCCCACACCCGGTTGAAGCGATCATTCCGAATGAGATGAGCCTCTTTGCGCATCTTCGGCCGCTCGCAGTGAAGGCTTTGGCGATCTGGTGGCCGGACCGAGCTTGGACGCACGCTCCGGCACGTTTTCGGGATGTCAGGGCGCGCGCGAAATTAGCGCCGCAGGCTCCCCAGGATGCCGCGAACCAACGCACGTCCGACCGATGTCGCGACGGAACGGGCCGCACTTTTCATCGCAGCCTCGATCACTGTCTCACGCTGGTAGCCGCTGGAGCGTCTTCCTCCGCCGGTGGTTGATGCCTGTTTCGGTTCATCGTCGCCAAAGCCAGGCAGCTTCCAGCGGCCCGCGGCACTGTCCGGCTGCTGGCTTTCCTGCTCTTCCGCCGCGCGCTTGGCAGCTTCCGCCTCGGCTGCCTTACGCGCGCGTTCGCCCAAAATTTCGAAGGCGGATTCGCGGTCGATATCCGTATCATAGAGACCGGCCACCGGGCTGGATGCCATGATGCTGCTACGTTCATCCTCCGTCACCGGACCGACGCGGCCGGACGGCGGACGCACAAGCGTGCGTTCCACGATGGAGGGCGCGCCCTTGTCCTGAAGGGTGGAAACCAGCGCCTCGCCGGTGCCGAGCGTGGTGATGGCTTCTGCCGTATTGAAGGCGGGGTTCTGGCGGAACGTGTCGGCGGCGGTTTTCACCGCCTTTTGCTCGCGGGGCGTATAGGCGCGAAGCGCATGTTGCACACGGTTGCCAAGCTGGGCCAGAACCGTTTCCGGCACATCAAGCGGATTTTGGGTGACGAAATAGACGCCAACGCCCTTGGACCGGATCAGGCGAACCACCTGTTCGACACGCTCGATCAGCACACGCGGGGCGTCGTTGAAGAGAAGATGCGCCTCGTCGAAGAAGAAAACGAGCTTCGGCTTGGCTGGATCGCCCACTTCCGGCAGTTCTTCGAAGAGTTCCGAGAGCATCCAGAGCAGAAAGGTGCCGTAGAGGCGCGGGTTCATCATCAATTTGTCGGCGGCGAGAACCGAAATCACCCCGCGCCCGTCGCTGGTGGTGCGCATGATGTCGGCGATTTTCAACGCCGGCTCGCCGAAGAAGTGCTGTGCACCCTGTTGCTCAAGCACCAGCAGACCGCGCTGCAACGAACCGACGGAGGATTTCGAGACCAGGCCGAACTGGCTGGAAAGCTCGCTCGCATGCTCGCCCATGTAATTCAGCAGCGACTGTAAATCCTTCAGGTCGAGAAGCGGCAGACCACCCTGATCGGCAATCTTGAACGCGATATTGAGAACGCCTTCCTGCGCTTCCGAGGCATCCATCAGCCGTGCGAGAAGGAGAGGGCCCATCTCGGCGATCGTCGCGCGCACGCGATGGCCCTTTTCGCCATAGAGATCCCAGAAGATCACAGGAAACTGCTCGAAGGAGAGATCGGAAAAGCCGATTTGTTCGGCCCGTTTCGTCACCCAGTCTTTCGCCTCGCCGGGCTTGGCGATGCCGGACAGATCGCCTTTGATATCGGCGCAAAAAACCGGGACTCCAGCTTTGGCGAACCCTTCTGCCAACACCTGCAGGGAAACGGTCTTACCCGTGCCGGTGGCGCCGGTGATCAGTCCGTGGCGATTGCCGAAACGAAGATCGAGATATTCGCCCTTGTTGAGGCTGTCGTCCGGGTTGCGGCTCGTGCCGATATAAAGCTTTCCGTCCTGCAGCATATGGCGATCCTTCCCAAGCTATCCGAGCAGCGGTGCCCCGTTTTTAATTTCCGCCCTATACTTATAGGAACTGTTTTGGCCCTCAACAACTGTTTGATAAGGTTGAAAAGAGCAGATCGAAAAACCAGTGTTCCATTGGGCTGCGCGGTCTTGAGTCTGTGTCTCAATTGTTTTACGTTGACGTGAACGTAATTTCGCATTCAGGAGGAAGTTTATGAGCGAAATCGTAACCCAGGTTGCAGATAGAGTGGGCATTGCGCCGGATAAGGCGGAAAAGGCTCTCGGCATGATGCTGGGTTTCCTCCAGCGCGAAGCCGATGACGCGGCCGTGGCCAAGATGATCGAATCGATCCCCGGCGCGCCGGATCTCGTCGCGCGTTTCAACGGCGAAGGTCAGGGCGGCGGTGGTCTGCTTGGCGGTTTGATGAGCGCCATCGGTGGCGGCGGCATCATGGGTCTCGGCCAGCAGCTGATGAGCCAAGGCCTCGGCATGGGTGAAATCTCGGCACTTGCCAAGACCACCATTTCGATTGCTCGCCAGCATGCTGGCGACGAGGTCGTGGACAAGGTGATCGCGTCCGTACCCGGCCTCAGCCAGTTCGCCTGATCGGCCAATTCTAAGCGCTTCCTTCAAGGAAGCGCTTGCATTATTTCAGGCCCATTATTTTAGGCGTGGGGATTGCTCTTCGAAGGCTTTCCGCGCCTTTTCTATGTCCGCATGATGCGTCTCCGCCCATATCCAGACGCCGCAGAACGCACTGCCCAAAGTCGTGCCGAGATGGGTCAGGCGGTAATCCACATGCGGGGGGATGAACGGGTGCACGGTGCGTTTCACCAGCCCATCGCACTCCATCTGGCGCAACGTCTTGGTCAACATCTTCTGACTGATATCGCCGACGACCTTGCCGATCTGCGTGAAGCGCATCGTCCCATGTTCTTCCAGAGCTTCCAGGATCAACATCGTCCACTTGTCCGCCACCTTGGCGATGATGTCCTGAACCAGAGCTTCAATAACGGGATCCGTCTCATCCGGCGGTGGATGAAGGCGTTTGTCTTCTATGGCTGGGTCAACCAGATGCCTCTTCATCCAGACACTCTCCTTTTGGTAAGTATAAATCTTTCGGGTGCCTACTTTCGATTGGAGAGTAGCGTAGCTAACTTGGTTTCACTCAACAAGAGAGGACAGCCAAATGAAGATGACAGGAAACACGATACTCATCACCGGTGGTGGTTCCGGTATTGGCCGCGCACTTGCCGAAGCCTTCCATGCACTTGGCAACAAGGTCATCATTTCCGGTCGACGTCAGTCTGCGCTGGATGAAGTGACAAGAGCAAATCCCGGCATGGTATCGGCCGTGCTCGATGCGACAAAGGCGGAGAACATTCGGACCTTTGCCGAAACGCTGACGCGTGACCATCCCGAACTCAATGTCGTCATCAACAATGCCGGTATCATGAAGAACGAGGACATCGCCGCGGCCCCGGACTATCTTGAGATCGCGGAAGAGACGATTGCCACCAATCTGCTCGCGCCGATCCGGTTGACCGCAGCTTTGCTTCCGCATTTTCTGCAAAAGAACAATGCTGCCGTCTTGACCGTCTCTTCTGGTCTCGCTTTCGTGCCGATGGTAGCAACGCCCACCTACAGTGCCACGAAGTCTGCCATCCATGCCTATTCGATGGCGCTGCGCGAGCAGTTGAAGGACACACCCGTCGATGTCATCGAGATCGCGCCACCTTACGTGCAGACGATGCTTCAGGGTGAAAAGCAGGCTAACGACGAGCGCGCCATGCCGCTCGATGCCTTCATCGCGGAAGTCATGGATATCCTGACGAACAGACCCGAAGAGAAGGAAGTGATCGTGGAGCGCTGCAAGCCATTGCGGTTCGCTGCCGAGAACGGCAATTTCGATCAGGTCTTCGGCATGGTGAACAGCCTGCATTCCTGATGCGGGCTGTTCCTGATAGGCTTGCGCTTCTGATAGGGGCGCAGGGTCTATGGCCAGACACCAGTTCACGATGCCGAAAACGACGATGCCAGGCGTGGCTGCGGTGATTGCTGATAGCGACCGCAGCTTTCCCCGTCACATGCATGATCAGTTCGGCATTGGTGTGATCGAACGGGGCGCGCAAAAATCGGCGAGCGGACGCGGGGTCGTCGAGGCTGAGGCGGGGCGCGTCATCACCGTCAATCCGGGTGAGGTGCATGACGGCATCGCGCTCAGCGAGCGTGGCCGGGCCTGGACGATGCTCTATCTCGATCCCGAAGTCGTCCATGCAGCATTGTCGGACATTCGCGAACAGGATCGCCGCGATTTCGAGTTCGTCTACCCCGTCGATCCGCGCCCCTTGGCCGATCGCTTTCGCGCAGTGTTTCAAACCATGACGTCGCAACGGTCGGCTCTACCGGGCGAGGAAGCTCTCCTCCTGCTGTTGTCTCAGATGCTGGAGCGACCTCTTGCCATGCCGAAGCACGCTGCATCCCTTGCTCTTTCTCGCGTCAGGGAAATGGTGGATGAGGCACCGCAGATGCAGTTCAGCCTCGCCGAACTGGCGGCGGAAGCGGGCATGAGCCGCTTCCGATTTCTGCGTGCTTTCTCTTCGGTCACGGGGCTGACACCGCACAGCTATCTCATGCAGCGCCGCTTGCACATGGCGCGGCAAGCAATGGCAAAGGGCGATGCACCTGCCGCGGCGGCGTTGGCGTCCGGCTTTTGCGATCAGAGCCACTTGAACCGCGTCTTCGTTCGGCACTTCGGCACGACGCCCGCCGTCTACAGGCATGCGCTCTCCTGATCGAAACCTGCAATTTCATCCAAGACCGATATGTGGGATCGAAGCAGAGTAACACCTTCTTTCAAGGAAGGTCCTCATGACACTCGAATTTCTTCTCACATCGTCCATCGTCGTGGCCTCTCCAGGCACAGGCGTGGTTTACACGCTGGCAGCCGGTCTGACACAGGGGGCGCGTGCAAGCTTGATCGCCGCCTTCGGCTGCACGCTCGGCATCGTCCCGCATCTGCTGGCGGCAATTACCGGCCTCGCGGCGATCCTACATGCCAGTGCTGCGGCATTCGCTCTCATCAAATATGCGGGCGTTATTTATCTGCTATACATGGCGTGGAACACGCTGAGAGAAAATGGCGCTCTGCGGGTCGATGAAACACAGCCCGCAAGAACGCCGGGCCGCGTCGTGATCGAGGCCATCCTCATCAACCTTTTGAATCCAAAACTCTCGATCTTCTTCTTCGCCTTCCTGCCGCAATTCGTCGCGGCAGACTCGTCGTCATCGGCCCGCGAAATGGCCGCGCTCGGCCTCGTCTTCATGGCGATGACATTTGTGATTTTTGCGGCCTATGGCTGCTTTGCCGCGTCTGTCAGGCGCCAGATTGTTTCGCGGCCTTCTGTGCTGGTCTGGCTGCGGCGAAGTTTCGCCGCAGCCTTCGTTGCGCTTGGCCTGAAACTGGCCTTCGTGCAGCGTTGATCGACTTAGTCATCCCATTCCGGCGCCAGATGGCCGGGATTGACGATGCGTCCGTCCTTCTTCGCCAAAGCAAAGATTGCCTTCATGTCTTCGTCAGAGAGTTCGAAGTCGAAGATGTCGAAGTTTTCGGGCAGGCGGCTTTCGGTTGCCGTCTTGGAGAGCGCAATCACGTCCGGTTGCTGGATGGCCCAGCGCAGCGCGACCTGGGCCGCGGTCTTGCCGTGCTTGGCGCCAATATCGCGAAGCACCTCGTCTTTCGGCACCTTGCCATCTGCCATCAGATAGTAGGCGGTGATCGAAATGCCGTGTTTGCGGGCAGCCTCGATCACCTTCGTCTGGTCGAGATAGGGGTGGTATTCGATCTGGTTATTGGCAATCGGCGCATCCGACAGTTTGACCGACTCCTCCGTCAGTGCGACGTTAAAGTTGGAAATCCCGATGTTGCGCGCCTTGCCGGCTTTATGAAGCTCGTTCAGTGCGCCAATCCGCTCGGCCAGCGGCACGTCGCTCTTCGGCCAGTGCAGAAGAAGCAGATCGACGTAATCCGTCTTCAGCTTCGTCAGGCTCTCATCCACAGAGCGGATGAAATCGTCGTGCTTGTATTGATCCACCCACACCTTGGTGGTGAGAAAAATGTGGCCGCGCGCGATACCGGAATTGGCGATGACATCGCCGACTGCCGCCTCGTTCTTGTAGACCTGCGCCGTGTCCACATGCCGGAAGCCGAGTTTCAGCGCCTGTGGCAGGATGCGGTGGACGTCCTCTTCCGGCATGCGGAATGTGCCGAAGCCGAGAGCTGGAATGTTTGCGCCATTGGCGTTGACTGTTTGCACCGTTTTTGTCTCCATTGCGAATAATGGCCCCGCAAGTCTGCGGGGCGGGAAGGTCCTCATCCTAAGTACTGAGGGCGGGATTTGGTTCACACGGTCTGGGCAAGATCTGCCTGGCGGCGGTCGAGACTGCTGCTGACCAGCGTCAGAACCAGTGCCCCCAAAACCAGCAGCGCGCCTACCCATGGCGTTGCACCTAGACCGAGTGGGGATGCAACCACCAGACCGCCGATCCACGCGCCGACGGCGATGCCCAGATTGAAGGCGGCGATATTGAGCGCCGAGGCGACATCGACTGCGTTCGGCCGGAAGCGCTTTGCAAGCTGTACCACGTAAAGCTGAAGTCCCGGCACATTGGCGAAGGATAAAAAGCCAAGTGCGACAAGGGTCACCAGAGCAGCCGGGGCCGACGGAGCTGTGAAGGTAAAGACAGCAAGGACCAGCGCCTGAAGCGCGAAAAGCCAACCAAGCGCCTTGACCGGATTACGGTCGGCAATCCGTCCTCCGGCGAGATTGCCGGCAGCGATCGCCAGACCGTAGAGCACCAGCACGAGGCTGACGGTGCTCGCCGCAAAGCCAGTCAGATCCTGCAGGATTGAGGCGAGAAAGGTGAAGGTGACGAAGGTACCGCCATAACCGAGCGCCGTCATGGCAAAGGCCAGCAGTAGCCGGCCGGAGCCGAGAACACGCACCTGGTCCATGAGACTGGCGGCCGGGGCCTTTTGAAGCGTCGATGGCAGCAGCGTTGCAATGCCGACGAAGGCGACGACGCCGAGGGCGGCGACCGCAAAGAAGGTGGCGCGCCAGCCAAAAATTTGGCCGATCAGCGTGCCGAGGGGAACGCCGGTGACGATGGCAACCGTCAATCCCATGAACATCATGGCAATGGCGGAAGCTCTGCGATCCTCGGCAACCAGCCCGGCGGCGATGGTCGCGCCGACGGAGAAGAACACGCCATGCGCAAAGGCGGAGATCACGCGCGCGACCAGCAGCATTTCATAGCTGGGGCTGAGCGCCGCAGCGCTATTGCCGAGGATGAAGAGGCCCATCAGGCCGAGCAGAAGCGGCTTGCGCTCGATGCGACCGGTAAGCGCCGTGAGAATAGGTGCGCCGAAGGTGACGCCAAGCGCGTAGACCGAGACGATCAGCCCGGCGAGCGGAAGTGTGATGTTGAGATCATTGGCGACGGTGGGCAAAAGACCCACGATGACGAATTCGGTGGTGCCGATTGCATAGGCCGCAATCGTCAGGGCAAAGAGAGCGAGGGGCATGGTTGCGCCTTTCCGGCCGTTCGGATGGGCCGTCCCGAAGGTGTTGAAGTTTCGGGCTGAATATCGGCATGGGACACTTGTTTGATAATCCCAATTAATCGATAATCATCTTTGAATTGAAATCATAGGTGAGGTCATGGACAATCGCGCCGGTGAGATGGAAGTCTTCGTCCTGGCTGCGGAGCTGAAAAGCTTCTCCGCCGCTGGACGGCGGCTTAAATTGTCTCCCTCCGCCGTGAGCAAGCTTGTCTCCAGAGTCGAGGAGAGGCTTGGCACGCGGTTGCTGGTCCGCTCGACGCGAACACTGGAACTGACGCCCGAAGGCGATATCTATCTGCGTCGCGCCCGCCGCATCCTGAAAGAGATCGATGAGACCGAAGAGTTGGTCGCCGGCGGTCGCGAGGAGGCGAGGGGGCTGCTTCGCGTCAACTCCTCGGTCGGCTTTGGGGAGCGCTGCATTCTGCCGCTCGTGGGTGAGTTTGCCGAACGCCACCCCAAGGTGCGGCTTGATCTAACACTGACTGATGGTGTCATCGACCTTATCGGCGAGCGCACCGATATCGCAATCCGTGTGGGACCGATGAGGGATTCCTCACTGATGGCGAGGCGCCTGTTTTCCAGCAGGCGTGTCATTGTCGCATCGCCTGACTACCTCAAAAAGCATGGAACGCCGAAGACCCCGGAGGACCTCGACGCGCACAACTGTATCGGCTTCAACTTCCGCCGGAGCCTCGATGAATGGCCGTTTCGCGATCCCGGGACGGAGAGCGTGTACACCAAGGCGATCACCGGGAACATTCAGGTCTCCAGCGGCTCCATCAAGCGACAGCTGTGCCTCCTGGGCGTCGGCCTTGGCAGGATCGGGGAGTTTCACGTCCGTCCGGACATAGAGGCCGGGCAGCTTGTGCCGATCCTTGAAGAGTATAATGGCGGCGACACTGAGCTTGTCCACGCCGTCTATGCGGGACACGAGCATCTGGCTGCCCGCATTCGCGCCTTTATCGATTTCCTAGTCGAGCGACTCGAGCCGAACTGATCAGTTCAGCTCGACAGGCGCGGAGAGGAGACGGCCCGCTTGAACAGTGCCGACATGGCATCGCTGATGCCCTGAGTCGGACTGACTTCGAAGAAGAGGCCTTGCGAAGCGCAATCCTGCATACGGGTCGAGATTTCAGACTGAAACGGGCGGATCCAGTCATTATACCAACCGTTTGTCGGAAGTGGCAGATAAGTCGTGTAAAGGACGGCGATGCGGTAGCCCTGGCTCTTCAAGGCGGTACACAACCGCGTGTCGATCGGCTCCTGACAACGACCGTTGGTCGTTCTTTTTGTGCAGGTTGTCGGTTTGTAGCTGTCGCCAACGCCGTCGGATACGAAGAAGAGCACCTTTTCGGGCGTCACAGCGCTGTTGCCGTCACCTTGCAAGCCCATCTTTGAGGAAATCTGCGTCAAGGCGCGGTCGATATCTGTCTGCTGGTCGTTATTATATCCTTGATAAGGAATGGACATCAGGTCGATCTTGCTCGACTTACTCTTTGCGTCTGAGAGACTAGACGTGAGAGGAACAACTTCGAGCAGTTTTGTGTCCTCGGCTTTTTCACCAAAGGTATAGACTGCCATTCTGAACTGATTGGAAACGGTCTGCGTATCCGCTGCGGTGTCCATGAGCGAGGCCGTCGCTTTCCCTACCACATTGATGCGCGTCGTCACGTTCAGGTCTTTGGCCAACTGGTAATAGCTTTTGGCACCGCTTTTAACGTCATGACACGCAAAGGCGCACTGGTCGGGTGTGTTCGCCACCATCTTGGCGACGTCCTGCGGCGTTGCACCCACACCCATGGACGGCGTGTTATCGAGCAACAAGTAGAAATTCATGTACTTTTCTGTTTGATATCGACCCGTGGATTTGACGCTGACGGTAAAGAAGTCCTTGCCGAGGATCGATGATAGCGAGGTGTTGACTGTTGCATCGAGTTCTACAGAAGATTCAACGACATTCCCCATCTTTTTGACCATCAGGGTGACATTCTTGACGTCAAAGTCGTCTTTTTTGTCCTTTTCCTTCTTGAAGAGGTCTGTCGGGGAACTGCCCGCGACGATGATGGGGCCATCTCCGCCCATCTTGCGTGCTTCAGCCACATAGGGTGAGTTTTTGGCGACTGCAGCGAGTGCCGTTGCGTCCGCCTCTTGCTGCAGATCTTCCTTGACAGCAAGTGCCTGACTGAAGTCCAACGCTAGGCCTGCCGCGCCAAACAGTGGCACAGCCAGGATTGCGGTAAGCATGGCAAAATTGCCGCTCTTGTCTCGCCAGAAATTAAGCATTGGTGCCTCGGAAAATCTTATGAAGCCAGTATAGAGACCTGACATTGAGAATAAGTGGCTTAAAATGAATAATGACAGGTGACGTTAATTGGTAAGATTTTATACGACGGGTATAAATCGATGATTAAAAATCATAGTTTTGGTTTTCTGTCTGGAGATGTGCGTGTCACGCTCGCAGCGCTTGCTTGATTTGCTACAATTGTTGCGCAGTTATCGCAGGCCGGTAGGCGGGGCAGAACTGGCCGCTGCGACAGGTGTCAGCCTGCGCACGCTCTATCGCGACATCGCCACGCTCCAGGCGCAAGGCGCCAATATCGAGGGTGAAGCCGGCGTCGGCTACGTGTTGCGACCCGGCTATCTTCTTCCGCCTCTGATGTTTTCCGAAGCGGAAATCGAGGCTTTGGTTTTGGGCTCGCGTTGGGTCGCGGGCAGGGCAGATGGTGCGTTGGCGGATGCCGCGCGTGCCGGGCTTGCCAAGATCGCAGCCGTTCTGCCGAAGGCCCTGGCGGAGGAACTGGACAATTCCACGCTTCTTGTCGGGCCCGGAAAGGTTGTCGATATGCCGCATATCGATCTCGGCAATATTCGCGATGCCATCCGAAGCCAGGCAAAGATCCAGATCGACTATGCCGATGAGCAGGGGCTTTGCAGTCGCCGGATCGTCTGGCCTTTTGCGCTGGCGTTTTTCGATCAGGTTCGTGTGCTGCTGGGATGGTGCGAACTAAGACAGGATTACCGCAGCTTCCGCGCTGATCGGATTTCGTCCTTCACCCTTCTGGAAGCGCGCTATCCCAAACGCCGCGAAGTCCTTCTCAAAGGGTGGCGGCAGATGATGAAGGCGCGCCAAGAGACTGCTGACAGAAACTGACACTGTGCCGCCCTAAGGTCTCCTCATCAACAACAGGAGACCAACATGAACCACCCGAACTTCATCATTTTCTTCGTCAACGATCCGCGCCATAGCGCTGCTTTCTACAGTGATTTGCTGGGTGCCCAGCCTGTCGAGCTCTCCAATACCTTCGCTCTTTTCAACTTGCAAAGCGGCATGCGCCTTGGCCTTTGGTCCCGCCACGCCGTTCAGCCGCCACTGTCTTCCGATGGCAGCGCTGCCGAAATTGCGTTCATCGTGCAGACTGACGATGAGGTCGATGCCCACCATCGCGCGTGGACCGACAAAGGACTGCCTATTCTGCAGCAGCCAACTGTCATGGACTTTGGCCGCACGTTCCTGGCGGCAGATCCGGATGGTTACCGGCTGCGCGTCTACGCCTTTCACGGCTGAGGTCTAGAGCGTGTCGCGATCTTTCAGATTCGCTCACACGCTTTACGTCCCTGCTTTATCGCATGTCGTTATCGCAAAACCGCTGCACAGTTTGCGCGACATGCTTTAAAGCATTTCCACCCAAGCGTGATCGCTTCGGCGTCGGACAATGCGGCAAAAACAACAACATAGAGCATCTCCGGTAATCCCGTGATCACCGGACATGCGCTGGAGACTTGAAACGGACAGGCATGGGGCCATGGCTGTCCGTTCAGGATCAGCCGCGAACCGCGACAATGAACAGTCGCGGGAAGCGCAACAGACGTCGCCCATCCGCAAGCGGCGGGTAGGCGGCGTCGATCCGCTTCCGGTAATCCTCCAAGAAAGCATCTTGATGGTCGGCCCCGGCCGTTGCCAGATAGGGACGAAGGCCGGTGCCCTTGACCCATTCCACGATGGCCCCTGCATCGGCCATGGGATGATTGTAGATGCTGTGCCACACATCGACAGGGATCGCTTTTGGCGAAAGTCGGTTGATATAATCGGCAGGCGAGGGCAGTGGCTGGCGGCGTAATTGCCGCCCCTCGAAGTTTTCGCTCCACGGGCCGGAGCGGCTTGTTTCCTCCATCAGCAGATGACTGGGCTCATCGAGGTTGTCCGGCATCTGGATGGCGAGGACGCCACCGGGGTTCAGGTGATCCATCAGCCGCTCAAACAGATCGATGTGGTTCGGCAGCCATTGGAACACCGCATTGGCATAGAGCAGATCAACCGGCGCATCCGGCAGCCAGGATGAGAGATCGGCTTGAACGAATTGCGTGGCGGGCAGCCTGAGAGCTGCTTCTTCCAGCATATTCTCGTCGCTATCGACCCCTGTAATGACGTTGACGCCGTAGCGCTCCGTCAGCAGTTCGGTGGAGTTGCCGGGACCGCAGCCAAGGTCGAAGCCAGTCATAACCCGCTCCAGCGGAATTTGCGCCAGAAGGTCACGTGCTGGTCTCGTGCGCTCGTCTTCGAATTTCAGATATTGTTGTGCCGACCATGCCATTTAGGGCCTCTCTGCGCTCGTGTTTCACCGAAGATGGCACGGCATCCTCGCAACCGCCAGATCACCTCGATCGGCGCAACAACGCCTAGAGCATGCTCTTGGCTGCACGCAACAAATGCGCATTTCACGGCAAGACTCAGGCAATAATCCTTCCTTTTGACGACCGCCGGGAATTTCATCTTGACCTAGCAGCCGTGCGGGCATTCATTCCGACGCATTGAAGAAGGAGAATGTCATGACTGTCGATACTGCACCCCGTTCCACAACTTGGACCTATGTCGATGGTCAATGGCTTCCCGGCAATCCTCCTTTGATCGGCCCGACCTCTCACGCCATGTGGCTCGCGTCGACCGTCTTCGATGGCGCCCGCTGGTTCGATGGCCTGGCGCCCGATCTCGATCTGCACTGCCAGCGCGTTAACCGCTCTGCCGTCAACATGGGCATGAAGCCGACCATGACGCCGGAGGAGATCGAGCAACTGGCGCTGGAAGGCGTGAAGAAGTTCGATGGCAATATGGCGATCTATATCAAGCCGATGTACTGGGCCGAGCATGGCATGCGCGGCTCTGTCGTTGCCCCCGATGCAGAATCGACACGCTTTGCGCTCTGCCTTTTCGAGGCGCCGATGGATGCCGGCGTACCGCTAACCCTGACCGTTTCGCCGCTGCGCCGTCCTTCGCCGGAAACGGCCATGACGGATGCCAAGGCTGGCAGCCTCTATCCCAATAGCGGTCGCGCCATCATCGAGGCCCGCTCGCGCGGCTTCGACAACGCGCTGATGCGCGACATGAATGGCAACGTTGCCGAGTCAGCATCCTCCAACGTCTTCATGGTTAAGGACGGTATCGTCTACACGCCTGTCCCGAACCGCACCTTCCTGGCCGGGATCACCCGCTCGCGTGTCATGGTGCTGCTGCGCCAGGCCGGTTTCGATGTGCGTGAGACGACCCTCTCAGTCGAAGACTTCCGCAATGCGGACGAAATCTTCTGCTCGGGCAATTACTCAAAGGTCTCCCCGGTCATCAAGCTTGACGATCGCGAACTCCAGGCTGGACCGGTGGCGCGCAAGGCTCTCGATCTTTACATGGACTGGGCAAAGTCGACGGCGTCGGCGGAGTAAAAGACGGCATTGCAACCCCTTGTGGATGTCGCGTGAATACGGTGTCCCAAGGAGTTTACTTGATCTTGACCTGAGCCAACTCCTGACGAGCTACTTCGACCACCGCATCCGTCAGTGCCTTTAGCCGATCGGCAGCCAGCCGGTTGACCTGCCAGAACAGCGGGACGTCCAGTGGCGTTCCGGCCACCAGTTCCACCAATCGTCCGTCCGCCAGATGATTTCGCACCAGAAGCGCCGGGTTCATGCCCCAGCCCATGCCGAGCAGCGCGGCATCCACGAAGCTTTGGGTGGAGGGTAGCCAGTGGGTTGGGTGGACGATGGACGTGCCGAAAACCTGGCTGATCCATTGCTGCTGGAGCCGGTCTTTCTGGTTGAAGGTGAGGGCAGGAGCTTGCGCGAGGCGCGCCTCAGTCACACCATCGAAAAAGTACGTATTGATGAACTCCGGGCTTGCTGTTGCGTGGTAGCGGAGAAAGCCGAGTGGAGTGACGCGGCAGCCCTGGATCGGCTTCTCCAGGCTCGTCACCGCTGCAAGCACCCGTCCGCGCTGAAGCCACTCCGCCGTGTGATCCTGATCGTCCACCGCCACGTTCAGGAGAAAGCCTGACTGATGTGTGAAAGCGGAAACTGCCCGCAGGAACCAGGTGCCAAGACTGTCGGCATTGGTTGCGATGTGTAGCGTCACGCGGCTGTTGGCTTCGTCGGAGGAGAGAAGAGCGGGAAGCTGGCTGAAGAGTTCAGACTCCAGCATCCCCACATGCTCCATATGGCGACAGACCCACGCGCCCTTTTCCGTAGCCATACAGGGATTGCCACGCAGGATGAGAACGGCGCCCAGCCGCTCCTCGAGCTGCTTGACCCGTTGAGAGATGGCCGATGGCGTCACATGCAGAGCAAGTGCCGCCTTTTCGAAGCTACCGGTCTGCACCACCATTGCCACCGCGCGAAGCGCTGCATAGTCCATAGAGTTAGCTCTGCTTAATCGAGGTAAGTATCTTTAACTGGATTAAACTGATGCCGCTACCTATTCGATGCCTGGACGGAAGGGGCATCCTATGGATTTTTCGGTATATCTCACAGGCTTCACCATGGGGATGACGCTGATCGTGGCGATCGGCGCGCAGAATGCGTTCGTGTTGCGCCAAGGTCTTCGCGGCGATCATATCTTCGCCGTTTGCTTGGCGTGCGCGCTTTCCGACGCAATCCTCATCACCATCGGCGTGACGGCCTTCCGGCAGGTCGCCACGATCATGCCGACAATCGAGCCGGCTATGCGCTATGCGGGTGCTGCATTTCTGCTTTGGTATGGCGCAAAGAGCCTGCAATCGGCACTCCGTTCCTCAGAGGCTTTGGCCACTGCATCCGGCACGGTTACGTCCTTTGCTCCGACGCTTCTGACCTGTCTGGCGCTGACATGGTTGAACCCGCATGTCTATCTCGACACCGTCGTTTTGATCGGCACGATCTCGACCCAGTTCCCAGGCAAGGAAGCGGTCTTCGGTGCAGGCGCCGCCACAGCGTCATGGGTCTTCTTCTTCTCGCTTGGCTATGGTGCGCGCTGGTTGCGCCCCGTGTTTGCCAATCCGTCTGCGTGGCGCATTCTGGAAGGTGTCATTGCGCTTGTCATGTGGCTGATCGCGCTGACGCTTCTGACTGGCGGTTGAGGGCAGCGACAAGGGCGCGAAGCGGGGCCGTCATGTGCTTGTCGCGCCTGAGCGCCAGCGCGAGATCACGTTCCAGCTTAGGCACAAGCGAGCGTGTCTGCAGTTCAGTCGAAGTGGCATTGCGAACGGCCATGGCGGGCACCACAGCAACACCAAGGCCTGCCTCTACCAGTGTCTTCAGCGCCTCCACGCTACCAAGCTCCATGACGGGCTGAACGCGTCTGCCGGTGCCTTTCAGCCATCCGTCAACGAGCTTTCGGGTGTTGCCGCCCTGATAGAGCAGCAAGGCTTGGGCACAGAGATAATCAGCATCGATATGGGCCGGAACGTCTGCAGTATCAGGTGGAAAGATCGCCACCAGTTCTTCGCGAAGAACCTCGCGCAGATCGAGGCTTCGAACGGTGACGGGGAGTGTGACGATCGCCGCGTCGATCTCGTTGTTTTCGAGAAGGCGAACGATATCCGGGGTGTTGCCGGTTTCCACCCGAATTTCGACGCCGGGCATGAGATGACGGATTTCTCGCAATATCGTCGGCAGGAAATAGATCAGCGCCGTCGCGCCCGTGCCGATGCGCCAACGCCCACTCTGGCCGCTTCGATGCGGGGCTACGGTCTCGATGGCCTGAGACACCTCGTCGGCAATGCGTCTCGCATGGATCAGAAGATCACGCCCCGCCGAGGTTGGCTGCGCCCGACGTCCAACCCGTTCGATCAGCCGAACGCCAAGCTGCTTTTCGAGCAGCCGAATGTGGAGGCTGATGGCAGGCTGCGTCAGCCCGGCCTTTTCGGCCGCTGCGGAAAAACTCCCAAGATCCGCAACATCGATGAAGCTCTTCAACTGCCGGAGGTCAAAATCCATATCAAAGAAATCCTTATGTCTTGCATAAGATCTATAATCTTTATTTTGATATGTCGCTGGTGCAGATTGCGGTGAACCGCATACCCCTTCAGGACATTCCGAAATGACCTCGCCTACCAAAGCCGCCATGATTATCCGCCCCTGTGAAGAGTGCGATATCGTCTCCATAGTCGAAATCTACCGCGACGCCGTTCTCCATGGCAGTGCCAGCTTTGAAATCGAGCCGCCCACCGCTGACATCATGCGTGAACGCCGGGCGACACTCCTTGCCGGCGGCTTTCCCTATATCGTTGCTGAGATGGAGGGCACGGTTGTCGGTTATGCCTATGCAGGACCGCACCGCGCCCGCCCGGCCTATGGTGCGACGGTCGAGGACTCCATCTATGTCGATCCAAACCGAAAGGGCTTAGGCGTTGGGAAGACCCTGCTGCTGGCGCTCATCGAAGAGGCAACGGCGAGAGGGTTCCGCCAGATGGTGGCGGTGGTTGGCGATTCTGAAAACGTCGCATCTGTCGGGGTGCATCGCGCCGTAGGCTTCGAGATGGTGGGCACGCTGAAATCGGTAGGCTGGAAGCACGGCCGCTGGCTGGATATCGTTCTCATGCAGCGACCGCTTGGTGAGGCGGACACGACGCCCAGATTCTAAAGCACGGTCCAAGCAAACGCGTGCAGCGGTTTTGCGATGATGACTGAAAGATCGCGACGCGCTTCAGCTCTCAGCTCTTGGTAGAGCCCGGCAGCTCGACTTTTACGGAATCGGCTGAGAGCTCGCTTCCAAGCTCCACGGCCTTGGTCTTCTTGTCGTAGACGCAGATATGACTGATCGTTGCGTCTGCTCCCTTCGCCTTTCCGGTCAGGATTGCGAGGCCGTAATTCTCGCTTCCTGTCGGATCGACGACGGCCTTTGCGTCATCCATCAGCCTCGCACCCGCATCGAGGCATTTTACCTGCACGTCGGCGACGAACGCTTCCCAGGCGTTGTCGGACGATGCGGCCGCAGGTAACGTCACCAAGGATGCCATGATCAAAAACAAAGCCTGTCGTTTCATTGCCATGCCCTTTCGATAGTCTCTTGCAGGATCAGCCGAACGGATCGCTCGGAATTGGTACGGCAAACTGGGTCGCAATCATGTTTTTGAAGAGGCGCGAGAGGAATTTTCTCTTTTGCTGGAACATTTTGATAATTCACAGGTTGCCTGAATTGACAGCTGATCCTATGGTCCGCGCACAAGGTTTCAAGGAGCGGCCCAGCCGCTGCAACAAGGAGTAAAACCATGGCCTTTGAACTTCCCGAACTCCCCTATGATTACGATGCGCTCGCGCCTTACATGTCGCGCGAAACGCTGGAGTTTCACCACGACAAGCACCACAAGGCCTATGTGGACAACGGCAACAAGCTGGCTGCGGAAGCCGGTCTTTCCGACCTGTCGCTTGAAGAAGTGGTCAAGAAGTCCTTCGGTACCAATGCCGGTCTGTTCAACAATGCTGCCCAGCATTACAACCACGTCCATTTCTGGAAGTGGATGAAGAAGGACGGCGGCGGCAACAAGCTGCCCGGCAAGCTCGAACAGGCGATCGCCTCCGATCTCGGCGGTTACGACAAGTTCAAGGCGGATTTCATCGCAGCCGGCACCACGCAGTTCGGCTCCGGCTGGGCTTGGCTTTCGGTCAAGAACGGCAAGCTTGAAATCTCCAAGACCCCGAACGGCGAAAACCCGCTGGTCCACGGCGCAGAGCCGATCCTCGGCGTCGACGTATGGGAACACTCCTACTATATCGACTACCGAAACCTGCGTCCGAAGTACCTCGAAGCCTTCGTCGATAATCTCATCAACTGGGATTACGTCCTGGAGCGCTACGAAGCCGCCTCCAAGTAATTTTCGGATTGATCGGATAAGCAGCACCCGGCCTTCGCGCCGGGTGTTTTGCTTTATGGCTTCTTGCTGCTCCTGCAGGCGTCCATAAGGCTTCGTCTTCTATTATGGCTGTCACACCGCTGTCATGCGGCGCTCTTAAGCGGTAGCGATCATGACAGACACACCCGCCGCACCGCTCTTTTCCTTCGGCATCGTCGCCGACCCGCAATATGCCGATATCCCGGCCCGGCCGGAGATGAATCGATTTTACGCGGAGAGTACCAGAAAGCTGGCGGATGCGATCTTGACCTTCAATCAGGAGGAGTTGGCTTTCGTCGTCACCCTCGGCGACCTGATTGACCGCGGTTGGGAGAGCTTTGACGCGATCCTTGGCTGTTACGATCAACTCAAGCATCGCTCCATATTGCTTCCCGGCAACCACGACTTCGCTGTCGAGCCGGAGCATTTGCCGAAGGTTCACGAGCGGCTCGGCATGCCGGCGAAATGGTATGACTTCACTCTCGGCGAATTCCGCTTCATCGTGCTCGACGGCAACGACGTCAGCACCTTTGCACCTCCGCTCGGCGATCCGCGTCGCGAGCTTGCCAAGGCCCGCCTGGATGCGCTGCGCGAGGCTGGCGCCTTGAATGCCCAAGACTGGAACGGCTCATTCAGCGACGAACAGCTGGCTTGGCTGCGGGCAACGCTTGCCAAGGCCGATGCCATGCACGAGCAGATCGTGCTCTTCTGCCATTATCCCCTCTATCCCGAAAACGCGCATAATATGTGGGATGCGCCAGACGTGCTGAAACTGCTGGCCGCACATCACAGCGTCAAGGCGTGGTTCTGCGGGCATAATCACGACGGCAATTACGGCGTGATCGGCAATACCCATTTCGTCACTATCAAGGGCATGGTGGACACGCTGGACCAGAACACCTTTGCGATCGCCGATGTCCATGTGGACCGCATCTCCCTGCGTGGTTTTGGCCGGGAGACAAGCCGTACTCTGGTGTTCTGACGTCGTTTCTCCCGTCATTTCCAAAGATCTGTAAGGCCTCGTATGGGAGCCGTTCTCACCGCTTGCAAAGGCTTAAAAGGAAACCGAAAAGTCCAAGTTTAGGTCGCTGATTTTCCTTTGGAAAATCACCCGAATGTGACTTCTTTTTGCCACGCGAAGCCTGCATCTTCATCTCTGTTCAACTCGGTGTGCCGCCCGGCACGCATGCGCGTGTCGTGGCAACGATGCGGTACGGCGAACAACCACCCTCCGGTGCCACCGGAACAAGGAGAGAGACATGAAATTCAAGACGATTGCCGCATCCATTCTCATAGGCTGTCTTTGCGCCGGAGCGGTTTCCGCTGCCGGCGAGGTTGAAAAGCGCGAAGGTTTGATGAAACAGATCGGCGGTGCCATGGGTGCGCTCGGCGCGATCGCCAAGGGTGAAAAGCCCTACGACGCGGAGGCCGTAAAGACCGCCGTCACCACCATCAGCACCAACGCCAAGGCGTTCCCGGATCAGTTCCCGGCTGGCTCCGAGGGAGGCGCTGCGTCGCCTGCCATCTGGCAGAACTTTGCGGACTTCAAGGCAAAGTCGGAAAAGCTCGGTGCGGATGCCGATGCAGTTCTCGCACAGCTGCCAACCGATCAGGCCAGCACGGGTGCTGCTCTGAAGACGCTCGGTGCCGATTGCAGCTCCTGCCATCAGGCCTATCGTGTGAAGAAGTAAGACAGCCAAGACAAGCCCGCCGGTTCAGCGGCGGGCTATTCTTTTTATCATGTTTTATCGATGGCGGAGAGGCGGATGGCGTCCATCTGGGCAAAGCTGGCAGGCGGGGTTGCGGTCGCAGGTCTTGCCGGTTTCGGCATTTTCATGTGGGTGACGGCACCTGAGCGCCAACCGCCAAGCCATTGGGCCAATCTGGGTGAGCCCGATCTTGCCAATGGCGAGACGCTGTTTTGGGCGGGCGGATGTGCAAGCTGTCATGCTGCCCCGAATGCCAGCGGCGATGCCTTGAAGACGCTGTCCGGTGGCCAGGCCTTGCCAAGCCCCTTCGGCACCTTCCACGTGCCCAATATTTCACCTGATCCGCAGCACGGCATCGGAAGCTGGACGGTGGCCGAGTTCGGCGACGCCATGACCCGAGGCGTGGGAAAGAATGGCGAACATCTCTATCCTTCCTTCCCCTATACGTCCTATGCGCGCATGACAGCGCAGGATATCAACGATCTCTTCGGCTACCTGAAGACGTTGCCTGCCAGCACCAATGACGCGCCGCCTCACGACTTGCCATTCCCGCTCGATATGCGACTGGCTCTCGGCGGCTGGAAGTTCCTTTATTTCGACAAGGGCGCGCCGCGCGTGCAGCTTGCCAATGCCGGCATGGATGTCGCGCGCGGCCAATATCTGGTGGAAGGCCCAGGCCATTGCGGCGAATGCCACACGCCACGCACGGCGCTTGGCGGGCTGATCGCGGATAAGTGGCTGGCAGGCGGCCCAAACCCGGAAGGCGAGGGGACGATCCCCGACATCACGCCGGGTTCGCAAGCCATCGGCTCCTGGACCGTTGCCGATATAGCCAACTATCTCGAAACCGGTTTTACACCGGAGTTCGACAGCGTCGGTGGTTCGATGGTCAAGGTGCAGCAGAATATGGCCAAGCTCTCCGCCGAAGATCGCAATGCAATCGCCGCTTATCTCAAGGCCGTTCCGGCGCGCTGACATCATGAAAGCGGGAGGCCACGCTTCCCGCATTGACTCTCCACAACCGCTGACTGATAACAGAGGCGTGATGGTCTTTCCGGATCTGCCGGAAAGTGAAAAGGGAATACGATAGGAGCTCTGCTCTCATTCGTGGCTGCCCCCGCAACTGTGAGCGGCGAGCCTGAAAACGAAATCCACTGATGCTGATTTTGGCATCGGGAAGGTGTTTTCAAGGCTGCGACCCGCGAGCCAGGAGACCTGCCATCGCGAAGTGTCGTCAATGCCGGCGGGGTGTCCGGAAGAGCACGGTTTTTGGGTTGGCGCCATCCGTCCGAAAAGCCTTGTTTGTCTTTCCCCGTGGTGAATGTTGAATGCGTGCGTCCTGCTGCTTGAGAGCGGTGCGCCGCTGAAAAAGAGGGTCACCATGTCTATCCAACAGAACACGGCGTCGAGCGCCGTTTCCTCGACCACATCGAAACTCTTGCAGGCGCTGAGTGCTGTTGCACTTGGTTTGTTCATTGTCGGTTTCGTCGGCTTCTCGCATGTCGAGGCCATGCATAATGCGGCGCATGATACGCGCCACGCCAACGCTTTCCCCTGCCATTGAGGGGACATAAGATGCCGTTTTTCAGAAACATTGTCTTTACCGCTGTTCTCGTGGGACTGATAGCGGGACTTGCCGTCAGCGCCATGCAGGCGGTTGGCACAACGCCATTGATCCTCCAGGCGGAAACCTTCGAAAGCGCCGGTGGCGATGCGGGTCACTCCCATGACGCTGCCACACCCGCCGATCACCATCATGACGCGGAAGCCTGGGCACCTGCGGATGGTTTCGAGCGCAATGCCTACACCGTGGCCGCTAACGTGCTGACGGCCATCGGCTATGCGCTGGTGCTCACCGGTCTGATCTCGCTTCGCGGCTCCCAGGGCGGTTGGCGCGAAGGTCTCTTCTGGGGGCTCGCCGGCTTTGCTGTCGTCATGCTGGCGCCGATGATCGGTTTGCCGCCAGAACTGCCGGGCAGCCCTGCTGCCGATCTTGGTGCGCGTCAGGCTTGGTGGATTGCAACCGCTGCCGCGACTGCCGGAGGCATTGCGCTTCTGGCCTTCCGCCGCTCGGAGCCCTGGGCGGTCATCCTTGCCGTCGTCTTGATCGTCGCGCCGCATGTCGTCGGTGCGCCATTGCCGCCTGCGGGTGAACATGCGCTGGCGCCTCTGCCGCTGGAACGCCGCTTCGTCGTGCTTGCTACCGTCACCAGCTTCGTCTTCTGGCTGATCCTCGGCTCGTTGAGCGGGCTGTTCCTCAAGCGCTTCGACGCTGCAAAGTAAAAATGATGGAGGGGGAAAACGCAGTCGATTGGAGCCATGAACTCGATTGCCTGCGTTTTTCCGTTCCCGGTCATGGCGCGCTTTGCGCCATGCACCGCCTCGCTTTCAAAGCGCTGATGACTGAGGTGCCGACGGAGGAGACCTGTCGCGCTTACTTTACCGCAAACCGCGAGGTTTTTCTTGCCGCTGCCCGCGCCAAGATCGAGCGGATGAACATCCCTTTCGAACGCAGCCTTCACATCAACAGCCGCGATCTTCGCCGATCAATGTCGGCAGAGGGCGCGCAAGGACCGGCGCGTCTCTGCCATGTTCTGGATCGTTAAGTCGGTAAGTGTTCCGCAGAAAATACCGACAGTTCCGCGTCGGCTTCCGATCCCCACAGGCTGAGAGCCTTCAGCACTTCTTTAGCGAAACTGACCGGTGAATTGCCGGGCGCGGTGACAATACCCTGATCGCTGACGGCTTGTGGCTGATCGCGATAGAGCGCTCCTCCCTCATAGGCACCATACTTCTGATGCGACGCCAGGGCGTTGCCGGTATGGGCCACACCGTTCAAGATGCCTGTCCCGGCGAGCGCGCTGGCCGCGGCGCAGATGCCTGCAACCACGCGGCCTCGCGCCCGAAAGCGATAGACCAGATCGCTAAAGTCGGGCGCGCTGCCCTTTTCCCAACTCATGCCCCCTGGAATGACAAGCGCGTCGATCGTTTCCGGGTCGAGAGCATCATAGGACGTTTCCGGCATCACTTTGAACCCGCCCATCGAAATCACGGGGTGGCCGTCGGGTGATGCGGTTACGATCTCCACGCCGAGATAACTGCGGGCCGCAGCGGCAAGCAGTGCAGGCTCCCAGTCGGCGAAGTCTTGCGTCAGAGCAATGGCAATACGAGTCATGTCATTCTCCTAAAGCGAAGAAGCTCAGGCGATCGCTTGCATGAAGCGCATGCCGGTGACGGGACGCGGGACGAAATCCATGTTTTCGTAGAACTTGTGTGCGGCAAAGTTGCCTGTTGCAGCACCGACGGATAGGAAGTCGCAGCCGCAACGCTTGGCAACGTCGCGCGCGCGCGCCACAAGATGCTGGCCGGTGCCGTGTCCGCGATGCCCGTCACGCACGAAGAGGTGGTGCAATTCCATGCCGCGGCGGCCTTCCTGTGCGCGGTAGAGCGGCACGAGAATGGCGTAACCGATGAGCTCGCCTGCAGCTTCGGCCACCAGTGCGGTGATCCATGGGACCTGGCCGAAAAGATCGCGCTCGAGCTTCTCGGGCGTAATCGCGGCGGCATCGCCATGATGGGCGGCAAGCAGGGTGATCATCTCGTTGAGTTCGGGAAGATCGGCAGGGCGCGCACCACGAATGGTGACGACGGGCGGTCTCGGCAGTGTCAGGAGGCTGTCTTCGGTCATGGCTCTGGTCCTTCGGTTTTCTGGTCTTTTGCCGTCAGGACGCTTGGAAAACAACAAAGCCGCCTAACGGCGGCTTGTTGACAAAGTGATCTGTCGAGCCGCCCTTTACAGGTAGGCCCAAAAATACGTGCAGGAGATGGGTGCGCGTTCGTTGATCATGGGCGATTCAATGCGCTCGAATTGCAGAGCTGTCAAGGGGCCGTTTCAGCATTTTGGGTAGCTACGTTTCGATATCTGCCGTGACGGCATGTGGCACATTGACATCGCGCGCCCTCAAGCCGCTATGTGCCTCCCGAGTGCGCTCTCCACTCAGTAAGGCAATGGCAGGGATAAAAGCATCGATGACGGCGCGATCCGTAGAGGAACTGGGTTTTCATGGGCCGGGCGTCTCCGTGTTTCCCATTACCCAAGCCACGGCCGCGACATTCACGGATCTGTTCATCGGCCTGACCTTCCTATGCTTCATCTGTGTGGGGAGCAAAAGGGTCGTCTGCCCCGTGAACGGCGAGTTCGTGGGCGAGACCGGTGACCTCCTTATTTTCCCATCGGGTTCTATCGTGACCTTGGAAAACCGTCCTGTCAGTGCCGCGAACTATCGGGCGACCGGGATCTACTTCGATCATGAGTTGATCGACTCGGTCTTCGCCGATCAGCCGCTCGCAGTTGGCCCGCCCGGTGTCCAGATTATTCGCCACGCGCAAAGCGCTGATTATGATGTCGTAGAGATCACGCGGCGAGCCTTGGATGACGACGCTTTACCCATCTCGGTCAAGCGCCATCGCCTTCTGGAGCCATTGGTCTGGCTGCGCCATCACGGTGTCCATCTGCCGAGGAGAGGTGAAGATCAGCCATGGAACAAGGTGCGGCGGCTGATAGAGGCCGACATCAGCCAGCCCTGGCGGGCCGAAGACGTCGCCCGGCATTTTGCCATGAGTGAAGCCAGTTTCCGCCGGTGGCTGGCGAAATCCGGTCCTGGATTTTCGCAGATCCTGTTGAACACGAGACTGGAGAAGGGGTTGGGAATGCTGCAATCGACGGATAGCCCGATCTCCAGCATCGCGTTGGAGTGCGGCTTCAAGACGCCCTCCCATTTCTCCGAAGCCTTCCGCAAGAGATTCGGTCTCAAGCCGCGCTCCATCCGGACGGCAGAACTCTGATCGTTTTTCGATAGTCTTTGATCGCCAGCCGGAAGCTCGAAATTCCGTGAAGGCCTATTGAATTGGGCATGATCAATGTGTGGAAAGGACACCTCATCATGCTGAAAAAGAACGTTGCGACAGGCTTCATACTCGCCTTGCTAACCACCACGACAGCAAGCGCCGCGGACTTCAAATTATCGAGCGCATCGATTGCCGAGGGCCAGCAACTTGCGACCACCTTTGTGTTCAAGGGCTTCGGCTGCGAGGGCGAAAACCAGTCACCGCAGCTATCCTGGTCTGGCGCACCGGCCGGCACGAAGAGCTTTGCCATCACGGCTTACGACCCGGATGCGCCGACAGGTTCAGGCTGGTGGCACTGGAACGTGGTGAATATTCCCGCCTCTCAAACGGCGCTCGAACCTGATGCAAGCGGCAAGAAGACACTGCCTGCGGGAGCTCTGGAAATCCGCAACGATTATGGCGTTGTCGGTTTTGGCGGAGCATGCCCGCCACCCGGCGAAGTCCACCGCTACATCTTCACCGTCCATGCTCTCGGCACGGAGCGCCTAGATCTGCCGGACAATGCAAGTAATGCGCTTGCGGGATTTATGATTGGCGCCAACACCATTGCCACGGCAAAGATCACAGCGGTCTATAACCGCTAAGGGCACAGCAGGGGGACGGTTGCCGTCGCTGGTGACTGTCCTTTCCCAGCATGACGTCTCAATGATCGTGATCGCACAGACCGTGATCTGATAGCGCGCGGATGACATAGCAGTCCTCTATGGAATGCCCGTCACAGTGCGAGACGATACGCTCCAGCTCGTGTTCCAGTTTCTTCAGCTTGGCGATCTTTTCCCGCACGGTGGCAAGATGATCGGCCGCAATGCGATCAGCTCCGGCACACGGCATTTCGCGATGCTGGCTGAGCGCGATCAATTCGCGGATCGCCTCGATGTTGAGGCCAAGGTCCCGGGCATGACGAACGAAGGCCAGACGTTCCACATCGGCCTTCTCATAACGCCGCTGATTGCCTTCGGAACGGTCTGCTTCGTTGAGCAGGCCCATTTGCTCGTAGTAGCGAATGGTCGGCACTTTTACGCCGGTCCGTTTCGATAGATCGCCGATGGAATACATGCGCCTCATCCTCATAGCTATAGCTTGTAGAGATATAGGGTTCGGCCAAGGGAAAGGCAATTTTTCTGCCACCTCCGTCGCCAGCTATTCGAGGAAAGCAGTTGGTTATTCACGCGCGCTGATGGAGTATGTCGGACGCGAAAATGACTCCCTTCGACGATCACCCTCATGTCCACTATCTTATCGACCGGTCTTTCCTCTTCCGCCCTGGCATTTCTGGTGCTCGTCGCTTTGAGCGCAGGTCTCGCGCGCGGTTTTTCCGGCTTCGGGGCGGCGCTGATCTTCGTGCCGCTCGCTAGTTCGGTCATGGGCCCGCAGATTGCCGTTCCGCTTCTTCTTGTGGTCGACGGGGTGATGACGCTTGGCCTGATACCGGGGGCAGTCCGTCGGGCGGATCGACGCGACGTGCTCACCATGGCGCTCGGCGCGATCATCGGCGTGCCCCTTGGCGTCCACCTCCTGATGACACTTGATCCGGTCACCATCCGTTGGGCGATCGTCGTCATCGTTGTTGTGCTGCTGACGCTCCTGATGTCCGGTTGGCGCTACCGCGACCGGCCAAAGGCAATTCTGACGGCGATTGTCGGACTGATCGCAGGTGTGTTTTCCGGTGTAGCGCAGATCGGCGGGCCGCCGGTCGTCGCTTATTGGTTGGGTGGGGGAGTGAATGCGGTCATTGTCCGGGCCAATATCATTCTCTACTTTGCGATTTCCACCGTGCTGAACGCCATGGCCTATCTCTGGAATGGTCTCATCACCATTAAGCTCATCGGTTTAGCGGTTCTGGTCGCACCGGTTTACGGCCTTGGCGTATGGCTCGGCAGCAGAGTGTTTGGCCTTGCCGAAGAGAAAACCTTTCGCCGCATCTGCTATGGGATGATCGCAACCGCCGCCCTCATCAGTATGCCGCTCTTCGATACCCTGAAGGGCTGATCGAACTCTCTGTCACCATCAGCATCTTCCCGAGTTGCATGGGGGCTTGCCTTCTGCCTAGAGAAAAAATAGTATACCCCCCTATACTATATAGAGGATGAATAGATGTCCCATACGATCCGTGACAAGGATAAGCTTCTGGCGCGCATCCGGCGCATGAAGGGGCAGATGGAAGCGGTGGAGCGCGCGCTGGAAGGCGGCAAGCCCTGCGGCGACGTTCTGCAACTGCTCGCCTCGGTGCGCGGCGCGCTCTCAGGTCTCACGGGCGAGGTGATGCAGGAGCATCTGCATGAGCATGTGCTGCACGCAGAAAATGACGAGGAACGCGCCAAGGCCACGGAAGAACTGGCGCAGGTTTTGAAAACTTATATTCGATAAGGTGAAGACGATGGCGACGATGGAACATAGCCATACGGATGGCACGCATACCCATGTTTTTTTAGGAAGTGATCACGAGCGCAACGAACGGCGCGTCTGGATGGTCATCGCTCTGACCACCGTCATGATGGTGGTGGAGATCGCGGCAGGCCAATGGTTCGGCTCCATGGCCCTGACAGCCGATGGCTGGCATATGTCGACCCATGCGGGCGCGATGCTGATTTCGGCGCTCGCCTATCTTTACGCTCGCAAGCATGCACATGATCCACGCTTCACCTTCGGTACGGGAAAGTTCGGCGATCTCGCTGGTTTCGCCAGCGCGGTGGTCCTGGGCGTCGTTGCGCTGCTGATCGCGTGGGAGAGCGCCCTGCGCTTCGTTTCACCGGTGGAGATCGATTTCAATCAGGCGATCATCGTCGCGGTCATCGGCCTCATCGTCAACATTGTCAGCGCTCTCCTTCTGAAGGACGATCACCATCATCATGGACACCATCAAGGGCACCACGGTGATGACGACAATCATGACCATGGGCATGACAGCCACGCGCACCATCATGATGATCACGCTCACGGCTCGCACGCGCATCATCAGAGCCGCGACAACAACCTGCGCGCCGCCTATCTTCACGTGGTGGCGGATGCCTTGACCTCGGTGCTGGCGATCGTGGCGCTCATTCTCGGCAAATGGAACGGCTGGACCTTCCTTGATCCGACCATGGGTATTGTCGGTGGCATCATTATTGCCCGCTGGTCGTGGAGCCTGCTTCGCAGCACGGGCGCGGTACTGGTCGATGCGATGCCGCAGCAGCGTCCGCTCCTGGCCAAAATCCGCGGCGCGGTCGATACGGGGAATGAGAACATTACCGACCTGCATGTCTGGCAGGTCGGCCCAGGGCATCACGCGGCCATCGTGTCTTTGTCCACGACTGGCGAGACATCAGTTGCTGCCTATCGTGAAAAGCTTCTAGAGATCGAAGAATTGTCGCATGTGACGATCGAGATCAACGCTGCTGCGTGATCGGTGCGAGAGGCGCACTTTATAAAGGTCTGGGGCTTTGCCTGAAGCGCTATTGCCCTTTAAGGGACGACCGCCGGATCATCCGGCGGTGTCAGTGTTCTGTATAGGCCTGATAGACCCAGGCGGCGTCAGCGTCTTCCGCCGGGGCCAAGGAAACGGTGGATGATGCTGCCGCAGCCTCCTTCACCGCGTCGCGGTTGACAGTCCAGAGTACGCTTGCCAGCGAGCCTGCTTGCAGGGCGTTGACGAAGGAAATCGTGCTGCCGGAAAAGGCAGGCAAAGAAACCTCTGAGACAGCCGCGTCCGTTTGCACTTTCTCAATAGGTTGTGAGCGACTTTGATAGGGCGCTCCGCCAATGTTGTTGTCGATGTTCATCGTTAGCCTCACCAAGCTGTTAACGGTTTTTTAACTGCTGAAGCTTGCGCGAAGCTTGCCGCACGTCGTTCGGACACGTTGACGGCGCTTGACAGGTGTAAAACCCCTGCTTCGTTTTTGCATTTTAGGGGCTTGCAAAATAACAAAAACCCCGCAAACGCCGATTCTTTGACTGCCGAGGGGCATCGGAACCTGCACAAGCGGGGGAATCACGTTGAGGGTGGGTAGAATCAGCGATGCGCCAAAGCGCACCGCCAAGTCGCCCAGGAAGGCTTGAATTGCCTTATACCTGGTCCTTGCCAGCAACTTTCAGCGCAAAGGCGTATTCGAAGGCGATCTCCTCCAGCCTTTGGAAGCGGCCAGACTTGCCGCCATGGCCTGCGGCCATATTGGTCTTGAGCAGGATCGGCGCATCGCCGGTGGTCTTTTCACGCAGCTTTGCGACCCATTTTGTCGGCTCCCAATAGGTCACGCGCGGGTCGGTGAGGCCGGAAATCGCAAGAAGAGGCGGATAGGGCTTGGCGCCGACATTGTCATAGGGCGAGTAGGCGGCGATCCACTGATACTCCTCTTCGGACTCAAGCGGATTTCCCCATTCCGGCCATTCCGGTGGCGTCAGCGGCAATGTGTCGTCCAGCATAGTGGTCAGCACGTCGACGAAGGGGACGGCGGCGATGATGCCGGCGAATTTCTCCGGCGCCATATTGGCGACAGCTCCCATCAGCATGCCGCCGGCTGATCCGCCTTCGGCGATGATGCCGCGATAGGAGGTAAAGCCCTCTTTCACCAGATGATCGGCGGCGGCAATAAAGTCTTTGAAGGTGTTCTGCTTGTGCTCCATCTTGCCGTTTTCATACCATTCGAACCCCTTGTCCTTGCCGCCGCGAATATGCGCGACCGCATAGATGAAGCCTCGATCGGCGAGCGAGAGGTTGTTGGTGCTGAACGAGGCGGGAATGGTGATGCCATAGGCGCCGTAGCCGTAGAGCAGGCAGGGCGCAGAACCATCGAGTGGCGTATCCTTGCGGTAAAGCAGCGATACGGGCACCAGCGCGCCATAATGCGAAGGCGCCATGACGCGCCGCGTCACATAGTCGTCCGGGTTGTGGCCGGATGGCACTTCCTGGGTTTTGAGAAGCGTGCGCTCGCGCGTCACCATATTGTAGTCGAACAACTGGCTTGGCGTCGTCATGGACGAGTAGCTGAAGCGGATGACGTCGGTGTCATATTCCGCAGCACCATGCAGGCCGAGCGAATAGGCTTCTTCCTCAAAGGCGATCGCATGTTCTTCACCGGAGGAGCGATCGCGGATGACGATGCGTGGCAGACCGTCGCGGCGTTCGAGCCAGATCAGATGGCGGGCATAGGCATCGACCGAGAGAATGAGACGGCCCGGCTCATGCGGCACGACCTCTGTCCAGTTATCCTTGCCAGGCGCTTCGACCGGGGCTTCGACAATGCGGAAATCCTTGGCATCGCCATCATTGGTGAGGATGAAGAAGACATCGCCGCCTTCCGTCATCGAATATTCGATGCCTTCCTCGCGCTCGGCCACGATCTGCGGCTCCGCCATCAGGTCCCTGGTGGAGAGGATGCGGTATTCGCTGGTCTCGTGATCGTGGATATCGATGAAGATGAAGTCATCGAGAACCGAGGCGCCGACACCCATGAAGAAGCCAGGGTCTTTCTCCTCATAGACAAGCCGGTCGGACGACTGCGGCTGACCGACAATATGGTGGAAGACCTTGGACGGACGGTGGTTCTCGTCCTGAAGCGTATAGAAGAAGCTTTTGCCGTCCGGCGCCCAGGCGCCACCGCCGCCGGTATTTTCAACGACGTCATCGAGATCGACACCGGTCGCAAGGTCGCGAATGCGCAGCGTGTAGAATTCAGAGCCCTTGTCGTCATAGCTCCAGATGCCGCGGCTGTGATCGGACGATTGATCGAGTCCGCCGAGACGGAAATAGTCCTTGCCTTCCGCTTCCTTGTCGCCGTTGAGAAGAACATGCTTCTCGCCACCATCGCGCGGGGTGCGAAAATAATGCGGCTGCTCGCCGCCGGTGACGAAAAGCGTGCCATAGGCGTAAGGTCCATCATTGACCGGCACGGAGGAATCGTCCTGCTTGATGCGTCCCTTCATTTCCTCGAAGAGCGTTTCCTGAAGCGCCTTCGTATCCGCCATCGCGGCTTCCATATAGGCGTTTTCCGCTTCCAGATGAGCGCGGATCGCGGGGTCCAGGATGGAAGGGTCCTTGAACATCGCCTGCCAGTTATCCGCCCGCAACCAGGCATAATCATCCGTGCGTGTGATGCCGTGATGCGTATCGCTTACCGGCTTCTTCTGCGCATGGGGCGGGGTGGGCAGGTTCTTGAAAATGGTCAAGACAAACTCGCTTTCATAAGAAAATCATTCTGCATTTTCATGATGTAAAGTGCCCCTGCGGCGCTATCAAGTTTGATTGTCCCCGACGGAATATCAGCAGGGCACATTTTGGTCGGGTTTCGATCACATTCTGACGGTAGACGACGCCACTGTCTGCTGCTTCGAGGAGATGCGGCAGGCGTTTCCCCGCCGAAGAATGCCAAGAAGACTTGAGAGAGCCTTATAGAATCCGATGCAAAAACCATTATCGATCGCCCTTCTGACCGCCTTTTCCGTCCTCTCTTTCTCCGTTCCGTCCTACGCCATCGACGCAAATGTCATAAGACAGTTGAACCAACTCGCGCCCGAGGAACGTCTGGAACAGCGCTGCGATATCGAAGCCATGGAGCGGATTGCCAAGGAGCAGAAAGGCATGAAGCCGGACAAGGTGATTGCCTACGCATTCGGTGATCCCGATGTCGCAAAGGATTCGATAAAGGCTTCCGGTGCCGTCTTCCGCAGTGGCGGCGAATGGTACCGCCTCAAATACAAGTGCCAGGTGGCACCGACGACGCTCGGCATCCGCAACTTCGACTATAAGGTGGGTGACAAGGTGCCTGAATCGCAGTGGGCGAAGCACTATCTTTACGACTAAAGCGTGTCGCGATCTTTCAGATTCGCTTACACGCGTTAGGTCCTTGTTTTATCGCATGTCGTTATCGCAAAACCGCTGCACACTTTTGCGCGACATGCTTTGGACGGAAGATTCAAGAACGCTTTCAGCCGACAGGCTCCCACCGTCAACCAGGAAATTACCCCTGTGGAATCGGGATAGACCGCGCAACCGCTATGTTATCAGAGTGCTCGCGTAATAAGATTATCCATGCTCGCCACTACCTGAAGGGGAAGGCTGGCGGCACTTGGACGCCCAATAGCAATTGCCGACTAACCACAGGATTACCATGATGAAATCTGTTTTCGCAGCTTTTTGTCTCGCCGCTCTAGCAACGCCAGCGCTCGCCGCATCCTGCGAGCAGAACTTCACCGTTTACGGTGTACCGATGGTGACCGCTGTCTCCTACAAGTCATGGCAAGAGATACCAAAGGCGAAAGCGCCGGCCGTCCTGCAAAAATTGGCGCAGGCTGTCGCCGCGGAAGGGTTTTCGGGAGTGAAGGTCAACAAGTCACTCTCTTCCATTGACGCGCATCAGGAAACGACTGGGACAGGCAGAATTCAGACGCTTCGGGTCGTTGCCAGGCAAAAAGGTCCGGGGGTTCGCGTCGATGTGGTCTTCAACATTCAGGCGGGCCAAGTCACCGATAAGAATGTTGTCCGCAAAGGCATGTGCAACATTATGAATGGCGTGTGAAACGAAGCGCATGCTCAGCCAAGATTTTGCTCGGTTTTGCACTTTGAAACGCTGCTAATAGAGTTTCAGAGCATCAATTAAGGGCTTATAGCGGTGGAGATCGCCCCGATCACGCCGCCAGCAGGCGCGCCTCCTCGCGAATGCGGTTGACCATGGAACGCAAGCCATTGGCACGCTGGGAAGAGAGATGCTCTACCAGGCCAATCTTGCCGAACACTTCGATGGCGTCGAGAGTGGCAATCTCGGATGCTCGTTTGCCGGAATAGGTGGCAAGCACAATGGCCACCAGCCCGCGCACGATATGTGCGTCCGAATCGCCTTCGAAGGTCAATACAGGGTCAGGCCCGCCATCGCTGTGGCTCACGAGCCAGACCTGACTGGCACAGCCTTGAACCTTGTTCTCCGCCGTCTTTTTCTCGTCCGCCAGATCCGGCAGTTCCTTCCCGAGTTCGATCACATAGCGGTAGCGATCCTCCCAATCGTCGAGGAAAGAGAAGTCGTCCATGATCTTGTAGAGAGAAGCCATTTGCCTGCCATCCATGTTACTGCCCCGATATAGGGCAATGGCGGGTGGAATTGAACCGCTGACCCAAGAAAAAAGCCCTGCGGCGAAGCATGGGCTTCGGGCAGGGCATCAGGAGTCGGGCAGTCAGGCGGCTCATCTATAGCGGGATGAGTCGCAAGGAGGGTGAGAGGAACTCTCGAATTCGTTTAGCTTCAGGTGAGGCGGGCTCGACTGATCTTTCCGCTCAGAGGGCAGGGCGCTTCTGCGGAAGGGGAATGGTGTTCTCGACCTTGATGGTTCCGGTCTTGATGTCGTCGCTGACCGTCACAGCTTCGACCTTGGCGGCGGGGGTGTTCGCGGCGGCGACCTTGGGTTCGTCGGCGGCGTTGAGATGGGAGTCGATCAACTCATAGGCAACCTTGGCGCCTTCGCGAGCGCGCTCACCCAGAGCATGAAAGGTTTCCGCACCTTTGACGCAGACATCCGGCTTTTCGACGCAGATGGCGCTGACATAACGGTAGGCCTCACTGGCAGCGGAAACCGCGCCGGCGACATTCATTTGCGCGTTCTGGCTATCGGTGTTGTTGCTGCCCAAATAGGACAATGCCACCAGCACCAGCGAAAACCAGATTGTTCCTTTGATCAGAAACCACATTGCAAGACTACCCTGTTTGACCGGCGCCCTTTTCGGATCATCCGCTATTGCCCTGTTGTCCGGGCTTGCAAACACCCTAGAGCCAAGAGACCAACACCCCTTTGCAAAAATCCGCGTGAATTAATTCAAATTTTAGCGACTTGTTCCCGTTGCCGATGACAATTGCGATTTCGCTCCGATTTTAGCGAGCGATGTTAAGCATAATTGGGGCGGGCCTAAGCAATTGCAGGACTTGGCGGCGATAATGCCCGCCACAAATCTTAACAGTATCGAAAAAATACAAGGAAATCCTCTGCTTACCCGTCGTTAACCATAACCGACAAAGGGCTGCTCATTTGCCCCGAAATGGCACTTGATAGGGATTGGAGCGGCTTTGATGCGCTTGCTTTTATCCATTCCTTAAGCCGCAGAGCCCTATTGTCGGGCATGTCTTAAGGCAGGTTCGAGCCTGCTGCTTTTAGAGTGCGGTGTACTGGTATTGCGTAACATAGCGGAAAAAGCGATTGCGTTGGTCGATCATGTCGCGGGCATGTGGCTATCGCGTATGGAAGACGATGCCAGCGAACGCTTCGCCGTTATCGCCGTCCTGCGTCGCCTTGTTGCTTTCTCTCTCGTGGCCCTCTTCATCGTTCCTGCCATCATCTGCTTTGTCCTGCCCGCATCCGTCGCACTGCCGCTCGGTGCGGCCCTTGTCGTTGCGTTGTTTTTGGCATCGTGTGCGGTACTCCTGACAGTCTATAAGCCGATGCGCGAGGCCGCGGACGCCGTGATCCACCGCGAGCAGCTTGCCGCATCGCAGGTTCCAGGATTGCTGCTATTCTTCAACGAGCAGGGTGTCGTTCACGCGGTGTCGGGTCGCGACCAGCGACAGTTTCCGCTTCATCTGCAAAACTGCGTCGGCCACATCCTTGCCGAGATGGTGCACGTTTCCGATCGCATCGCTCTGATGCAAGCCTTCGACACGTTGCGCCAGGGCGAGGATCACGCCACGGCCGATCTGCGATTCGAAACTGGCTCTGTCCATCGGCAGATCCAGTTCGTCTATGCCCGCATGGATATGACCGCGGAGCGAGATCAGCTCGGCCGCCTGGTGCGTGTCATCGGTCAGCTGATCGATGTCAGCGAAATGGAAGCCTTGCGCCGGGAAGCGGCACGCAGGACGACCGAGGCCGAAACGGCAACGGAAGCAAAGTCGCGGTTCCTCGCCGCCGTCAGCCACGAATTGCGCACGCCTCTTAATGCCATTCTGGGCTTCTCCGATATTCTCGCCGGCGAATATTTCGGCAAGCTGGAGAACGATCGCCAGCGCGAATATGTCAAACTGATCCGCCAATCTGGTGGTCACCTGCTGTCGGTCGTTAACACCATGCTGGACATGAGCAAGCTTGAGGCTGGTCGCTACGAGTTGATGATGGAGCCTTTCCGGATTGGCGACGTCATTGCATCTTGCGAAGGCATGCTTGGCCTTCAGGCGAAGCAGAAGGGCTTGACGTTGACGAGCCGCATCCAGCGCGATCTCACGGAAGTCGTCGCAGACCAGCGGGCCGTTCAACAGGTTCTGATCAATCTCGCAAGCAATGCCATCAAGTTTACCGATTCCGGTGGTGTGGTGGTCATTGATGCGGCACGGCAGGGCGAGATGCTCAAGCTGACCGTCAGCGATACCGGCATCGGTATTCCTGCCGACAAGATAGACCTTCTGGGCCGGCCGTTCATGCAGGTTCAGAATGACTACACCCGCCGCTATGAGGGCACGGGGCTTGGACTGTCGCTCGTCAAGGGACTTGTGGAATTGCACGGCGGAAGCCTTGTCATCACCAGCAAACCGGGCGAGGGAACAGTCGTTACCATCCTGTTGCCCGCTGATGGCTCCGGCCAGCCGCTGAGCAGCTGTGAAGATGCCGATGCGCCAGTGGAGTTTCCTCCGCGCCTGAAAGAGATAGCGGGTGGTGCCGACATGATGAAAAGGAAGGACACTGCGGATGGCCGCGCCAAAGCGAAAATCGCCTAGGAAAAAGACGGTCCGGAAAGAGCCGGGTTTGCTGTCCGTGGCCGCGCGCGCCCTCGGCGAGCAAATTCTCAGCCATCCCAAACTGGTCGGCGGCTCGACCGCATTCCTTATTGTTTTCGGCTTCGTCGCGGCCAATGCTCTTTGGTACCAGCCCGGCCACCATCCGTCTCCGTTTCTGCGAACCCGTGACGAGGACGATCCGAACGGCATTGCAGGCTATCGCATGACATCGACGCTTGGCCAGCATGGCAATGTCACGACCTTCCGCATAGAGCGCCAGACGGATGTTCCAGATCCCACGCAGCAGAGTGCGGCTCAGCCTTCAGCAGGGCAGGGTGCAGCAGCGGTCCCCACCGCTCAGGCGCAGCAGCAGGGCAGCCATACGCCATCCGAGCTCGTCGCAGAAATCCAGCGGGAGCTTGCGCGGCGCGGCCTTTATGATGGACCGGCCGATGGCTTGACGGGACCGCGCACGACGGCCGCGATCCTCTTCTTCGAAGAAACCGTGGGCATGGAGCAGACCGGAGAACCGACAAGCCGCATCCTCTCGGCCTTGAAGATCGATAGCGCGACGACCGTCGCGGCCATTCCCAAAGCCTTACCGAAGGACCGGCCTGCGGCCGCCAATGGTGGCGGTGTGGCAATCGACCCGGTCGCGGCCGCCATCCGCAATGCGGAGGTCCATCCGCCAAAAGCGCAGAATGTGTCTCTAACGTCCGACAGCAGTGCTAAGCCGGTCGGCAAGGATCTGGTTTCGAAGATCCAGCAGGGCCTCGTCAACATCGCCTATGCCGATGTCAAGGTGGATGGCGTTGCCGGCGAGCAGACCCGTCAGGCCATTCGCAATTTCGAGAAGCATTATCGCTTGCCGGAAACAGGCGAGCCGAGCGAGGTGGTGCTGAAAAAGCTGAAGTCTATCGGGGCTTTGTGAGCCGCGCTTGAATCTGTAACTGAGGCTTTTGGCGGTTTACGGTCCTTTGGCGATTCAAACTACGAACGCTTGACGCCAGAATATTCAATTCATTGGGACTTTGTCCCTTGCCTCCACGGTTTGGGGCGTGGCGACAAGGACCAGTCTTGCTGCTCACAAAAGCATGGCCCCATTGTCCCTGTGGTCTTATAGGTCTTCCATGCGTCTCAAATCCGAAATCTTCGTTTCCGCCCTCATGCGCCGTGTGTTCGGTGCAGGTGATTTTGCCGCTGTCGAACGCAAGGGGGCAGAAGAGGCGGGCGCGATCTTCATCCGCCAACGCCTGCGGGATGGGCGCGAAAATCTTTATGGTCCAGCACCCCAGAGCTTTGCGGAAGACGAGGAGGTTCGGGCCGAGCGCCGTTTCGAACGGCGCCTCACTGGAGCGCAAGCGCAGGAGGTGGATGCGCTTTTGGAAAAGGAGCGTCGCTTCGACGCCGATCTCTGGGTGATCGAACTTGAAACCGACAATGTCGGCGACCTCTTCACCATCGTGGGGTGAAAGGGACTTTCCTTCTCCGCAACCGGTGACCGAGCTTAACGGCGCACCACAAGTTTATGGGCCTGAATTGGCTCCTCACGACGCTCTGTAGCGTCAGCGCCCGAATTGATCGTGTAGCGATCTGCCCGTCGCCAGCTTTCGATGCGCTCCTCGCACTCGGCTGTCTCCAACGACTCCAGCATGGATTCCGCACGGCTGATGTCGCCGACAAGCTGGCGCATATGCGGATAGAAACATTCGAGGATAAAGATGGCCTCGTCGGTGTCCATGCCGATCCCGACAAGGGTTGTCGCCAGTTGCCGGCCGGAAATATCGAGAAGGATACGCTCCGACAGCCAATGGCTCGCAGAAAGCGAGTCCGCGAGCGTGGCGGCGAAACGGCTTGCATCGCGTTCACGGGCAAAGCGTACCAAGAGTGCCTCCTGTACGTCCGTCAGGCAGCGAACGCCAAGCGTGTCGCCCGCAGGACGGTGCATTTGGCGCGCCATGGTCCGCAGTTGTCTGCGCAGCTTCTCTTCTCGCTCGGCCCGCGCCTCGCTTTCGGTCTGTTCCGCTTGAAATGCAGACGTATGAAGACTTTCGTGCGTGGAGCCCGTCGCGTGCCGCGAGTGGCGTAAGCCCACCAGGGCATCGACGACAGTGGGGGAGAGATCTTCGCGCCGCACGATTGTCCGAGCATGGGCGGCGCCTTGCGTTCGCGCGATCGCAATCAGTGTCTCGTCATCCAGCGCCTTCGAGGAAACGAGAAACGGTGCAGACAGCGACAGCGGCTGGCTTGCAATGAAGAACGCGACGGCGGAAGGCACGTTGGGATTCTGTGAAAGCGCTGCGATCGCCTCTCTCTTCGCTTCAGCCGTGGAGGCTGAAAACAGCGGCAGGAACAGCTCTGCGAACTGCCGCAGTTCTGATTTTGACGGGTGAGGCAAGCCTTCGAAACTCGAGACGGTCGCCATCAATACCACGTCCTTCTTCCTCTCGGCCCTTGGCCGTTCCAGTTCTCGAAAACGGTCTGTCAACGCAATACCCAACCAGACGCAAAACTACAGGAGCGTTCAAACTATAATGAATGCGTTGACGCCCTGTTAACCACAGGCGCCGCCAAGGAGATTTTTAGGCTTATTCACAGCTGTTTTGTTAACGAAAGGATTTCCAGTCTCGATGGGAACCGCAAGCACTCATTCGCGTTCATCACTCATACGCCGCCATTAAGGCGCAATGGGCTTCAAATTGGAGGAAGGGCTGCGAGCGGTATATTAGTATTAACCTTTGCTTAACTTCCCGATGATTCTAATGTCGTGGGCAAGTCCGAGATTCGGTGCTAGAGTTCCGACATGAACGAGCCTTGAGGGGCGGACGGCGCGTCCAAACCCTGGTTTAATGCCCAGTCCGTGGACTGGTGATGCCCGATGTAGTGGTACTGGCATTCCATATTGGCTTGATGCCGCGGTCCTGAAGATTTCGGCACGCAGATCAAAAAGAGATTTTGCTGAAAAGCTCGATATGGCGCTTCCTCATGCTGGATCGTCGCATGCGACGTCATACATAGCGATCCGGTCAACAACATCCGTCGTGCCTGTGAAAGGAGATGGCAATGGCAGACATTATTTCGATTTCGACGGCGACACGCCGTCCTCACAAAAGGACCGAGGCCGACGCGATTGCAGCAGGCCCAGCGCAGCTGCTGTTTTTCACCGGCGTACGCTACGAGCGTTGCGAGTTCGCCGATAAGACAAAGACGCGTAAGCGCAAGGTCAGCGGGACGGCTTCTTCTGAAGCTGCTCTCACCTCCTGATCGATATCTCTATTAAGGCCGTCTGGAGTGCGCCTACTTCAAAGACGCAGGCTCGCATGTAGCCTCTCCCAGGAACCGCTCCGCTTCTTCCAGGAAGCTGGCCTGCGGTACCATTGTTCGTAAAACGGCGTAGCCCTCGTTGCGACCTGCTTCCACCAAAATCGATTTCGATAGCGCCTGGACTTGCGCCTTGCGAATAGCACCGCTCTGCTCCGGGCTGGAAATCAGAATATCCAGTTCACCGCCCGCCGATGTGCGGTCGTTCATGCTGAAGATCTCATTCGATGCACTGTCGAAAATCGCGATCGACCAGAACGGCACCGCACCGAAAGCCGAAAGCCTGACCGGCTTTTCTTCGACATTATAGGTGCAGACGGCAACCCGCATGAAGGGGTCCTCGCTGCCGAGACCACCCTTTTGATGACCATCCTTGTCGACCAGATGAAAACGATTGGGCACAGCCTGGAACACCGCGCGCGTGTAAGCGTCGCGGTTGGAGAAGTGCGGGATCGAGAAGAGGATGAGGAGGTGGAGAACAGCGGCACCAACCAAGCCCGTGAAGACGGCGAGAATGACCCTAAGCATTGCCGCAATCCGTCTTGTCAATGGTTGGCATGGTGATGTCGATCAGGCCGGCACTTCCAGCAATCGGGGTATCGAGCAGGGTCAGTACCAGCTTGAAATTGCCGGTTGCCGGCACGGCAAGCCAGTTGAAGGGCGTTGCGGTCGACGCAAGCGTAATGGAAACCCCGCCTTCGGGGCCATGCAGGAGATTGCGTGAGTTAAGTGCGACAGGCCGTCCGGAGCCGTCATCCAGGAGATTGCCCTGCTGATCGGCAACATAGACGGTCCAGAAGCGGGCAGGCGGCAGGTTGCCGGTGAGAGTGTAGCGGCACTGGCCGGTGAGGCGTTGACCGCTGCTGTCATTCGCCGCGGTAAAGGCCAAACCTTCGGCCGTTCCGTAGAGAAGCTTGCCCGCATCAGCCCGGTGGGCCTTGGCATAGGGGTCCGCCTCGATCGTCTGTGATTCAGGAAACGCATCCCATGCGCCGATCTTGATCGACCCGAAACCGGATGTGGCCTCGAGCGCCACAAGCGTGGAAACAATACCACCGCCAAAGGCAATGACGAGGGAGATGGCGACAAGAAACGGAACTCGAAACACGCTGCTTTCCCGATTTGGAGCAGCGTCACGGTTAGCATTGATTCCGACTCGGGGAAATGCCTTGCATGAGGGATGAACCGGCCTTTACCGAAATATTCCGGTTCTTGAATATGCGTTACGTAAGGGACACCGGCGGCCGATGATCGAAGCGCCGCCCTCATGCGGTGGCAGACGAGCCAGGCCTGCATCTGCGCCGGCGCAAAAGAGAGTGTCGGGCAGAGTTCCGCAAGCGGCACTCAAAACGCGGTCTTCGTTCCGAGAGCGCGTACGCTCTTTGGACGCGCAAGGGAGGCGTCTCTTTCTATGAATCGACGCGTCATGCCTTTGCGAAATCGATTTCGATCCCGGGCTGATGCCGCAGGGCGCTGATCGATGACGCCAGCGCCCTCTAGGCGATCTCTTACTCGTGTATCGTGTAAGAACCGAGTTTGCAGAGATCCTGTCTGTCTTCAGTCGTGTCGAGGTCGGAGCCTTCTTCGAACTCGAAACGCATATCGTAGCGGCAAACCGTGCGACCGTCGGCAATGGTGATGTCGATGCTCTCGCCGGGCTCGAGAACCTGCTCGCCGAAGACATCGTCTTCCCATTCATTGACGCCGACCGGTGACGTGTAGAAGCGCGTCAGAACGGACTTGGTACCGTTCTTCAGCGTAAAGGTCAGGTCGTCAGCCTGTGCGGTTGCGGATGCGCAGACCAAGACTGCCAGAGCGGCAAGTATTGGATTGAATTTCTTCATGATAGTTCCCCCTAGATGAGATGATCTCGCGCGCAGTTGCTCATCTTCCATGGGGGATATTCAAGCTGCTCACGTCGTCCGCAGTGGACTTTAACGCTCGCTAATAGAAACTTTTTTGGCTTTCAGAGAGCCGCAAAATCTCACGTCGTTTTTCGCACGCTCGCTGTTGCGAATTTCAATATTCACCAAACTTCAAGTAGAGCCCGCACCTGCTGATATGGCAATGTTTGATACTGCAAGTGGAGGAGAGCACATGCTTCATACGGAGGCCCTGGACCATGTGAACGTCACTTCGAGAGCGGATGCGGAAAGCTCCGCTGCTTGCCGTTTGATCGACAGACGGCTTGCCGTATTAACCGATTGGCGTGGGCAGGTACTATCGACGATCAGGTCCATCGTTCGCAGTGCAGATCCGCGTGTCGGCGAAGACTGGAAATGGCGTGGCGTGCCTGTCTGGGCCTGCAACGGCATCATCTGCACCGGAGAGACCTATCGCTCTATCGTCAAGATGACCTCCCTCACGGCGCGTTGCTCAACGATCCCTCCGGTCTGTTCAACGCCTCGCTTGACGGAGCTACGCGCCGTGCCATCGATCTCCGCGAAGGTGAAGAGATCGATGACGATGCGCTCTTAACGCTGATCCGTTCGGCCATTGTCTTCAACGACGTCAAGGTCGCAATTCGTCATCACGCGCGCGCAGAATAACAATCGACCGGCAACCGCTAAGGATTGCCGACCATTTCCTATCGGGGATGATGCTCAATTTGCCGGCGCTGGCTGCGCGGGCGAGGCGGGCGCCGCTGGTGTTGCAGGTAAAGCAGGCTGTGCTGGTTGAGCAGAGTTGGACGACCCACCAGAGACATCGTCGGTGGCAATCGGCGCTGGTGTGACAGCGCCATCTGCGGCTGCGACACGCCACACCGTATTGCCTGCATCATCTGCTACCAGCAACGCGCCGGTGCCATCGATGCCGACGCCCACGGGACGGCCTCTCGCCTTGTCGCCTTGAAGGAAGCCCGTCACAACGTCCTGCGTCTTGCCAACCGGCTTGCCGTTTTCAAACGGCACGAAGGTCACGCGGTAACCATTGAAGGCCGTCCTGTTCCAGCTTCCATGTTCGCCGATGAATGCACCGTTCTGGTAGGGGGCAGGCAGGGCTGAGTTCAGCGAGAAGATGAGGCCAAGCGCAGCAACATGGCTGGACAGCGCGTAATCCGGCTTGATCGCCTTCTCCACCATATCCGGCCGGAGAGGATGCACGCGGTCATCCACATGGTTGCCGAAATAGCTCCAAGGCCAGCCGTAGAAGCCGCCTTCCTTCACCGAGGTCATGTAGTCCGGCACAAGGTTCGGCCCGAGCTCATCGCGCTCGTTGATGACGGCCCAGAGTTCCTTGCTTTCGGGGTTGAAGGCAAGACCGTTCGGATTGCGCAAGCCAGATGCGAACAGCTTCCACGCGCCTGTCTGGCGGTCGACCTGCAAAATGGCAGCGCGGTTCTTTTCGGCCTCCAATCCGTTTTCGGTGATGTTCGAGTTCGAACCGACGGAGGCATAAAGGAACTTGCCATCGGGGCTCAGCGCCAGATCCTTTGTCCAGTGGTGGTTGATCGGGCCACCGGGAAGTTGTGTCAGCACACGCGGCTCGGCGGTGATTTCGTTCTGACCCAGTTGATAGGGGTAGGCGAGAATTTCATTGGAGGTTGCGACATAAAGCGTGTTGTCGGCAAAGGCGACGCCAAACGGCGAGTCGAGCTTTTTCAGAAGATCGTGGCGCTCGTCCACAACGCCATCTCGGTTCGTGTCCCGCAGCAGCGTGATGATGTTGCTTTCCTTCGGCGGACCGCCGGTTTCGCCATGGGCAATCGACATGATGAAGCCGCGAATGATGTCCTTGGGACGCGACGATGATTGGCCGCCTTGTGGCGCCCGCGACTGCACGACCAGAACGTCGCCATTCGGCAGCGTATGCACGGTGCGCGGATTGACGAGGTCCTTCTGATAGACGGAGATCTTCAGGCCTTCCGGCACCGTCGGCATTTCGCCGTCCTTCCAGCCCACCACCTCCGCGACCTTGAGGTCGGGGATCAAGCTCATGGAGGGCTCGGGAAGAACAGGGTCTGGGCCTATCTGCTGGGAAATATCGAAATTGTCGTTCTGCTCGCTGCAGGCCGGCAGGATGAGCGCAACGCCTGCAAGCAGCAGGGCGGGGGCGAGAATGCGGGAAACCATGATCATACTCTCCAGGCCAGACGGGCGTATTTGCGGGAGGAGGCGGAAACAGCCATCAACGACACCACGAAGGTGATGGCCGAAAGCAGCAGCCCGTAAGGCACCACAGCCGTCCAACCGTCACCGGCGTGAACAAGACTGTTGATGAAGGCGAGGAGCAGCATCACGATGAAAAGGATGATGGAGACGAAGGACGGACGCATCGGTCGTGTGCGCCGGCGCAGCAGATCGATGAGACCGGCAAGAATTGCCAGACCGCCGGCGACCAGCCCCGCGAAAAGAAGCCAAGCCGAAAAATTCGACCACATCAGGTTGGCGGTGCGCCAATAAGCAATGTCCGTCGCAAGCGTCAGCGAGAAGCAGACAAAGGGAAAAGGCACGAACAGCAACTGAAAAGGATAGGCGGAAGCTTCCCCGTGGGATGCATCATTCATGTCTTGGCTCCAACCGGTATTGAGGGGAGCGCCCAAGTCCCAATGGGCGCTTTTGTGCTCTTGCAAACGGTTGGAGGTGCGATTTGGTTGCAAGAGTTTGGGAGTTAGAAGCGGAAGCAGGTCACGTCATTTAGGTTAGGTGTGGAAAAGGTTTAATCCAGATGCATGCGGAGGAAATATTGTTTTGTTTAGCGCCTGAACAGCCGTAGGTCGTAATCGGGGTTTCTCAGTTACATCCGGGGGTTTGAATGGGTAGTTTTTCTCTTTGGCACTGGTTGATAGTGCTTGGCATTTTCGCACCTATCCCGCTCTTCTTCGTGTTTAGGCGCGCGCCTGCGGGCCCTAACCGATTTGCGGGGCTGCCATACGCTATGAGCTTTGGAGAAGCGATATCGAGTTTCTTCAAAAATTATGTGAACTTTTCATCAAGAGCGAGCCGATCAGAGTTTTGGTATTCAATTCTGTTCCTATTCCTGATCTCGATTGTAGCCGACATGATCGATCGATCGAGAGTTCTTGGCCTGATATGGAACCTCGCGACTTTAGTGCCTCTCATCGCAGTCAACGCGCGTCGTCTTCACGATCTTAATCGAAGCGGATGGCTTCAGCTTTTCTGGTTTCTCTTTCCCATCGGCTGGCTGATTTTGATTATATGGTACTGCTTCCCGGCTGCCGACGGACCTGCATTGAAAAGAGGGACAGAATCGCAACTCGGTAAGGATCCAGCTGAAACTTTCCGGTAATCAAAGGGTCACTTTCAATGCGCTTAGTCTCCAGCCGAAGCGGCCACGCTTCGGCTGGAGAAGTCTCTACATTTTCAAAAACTGCTGAAGCGGCGCACTGACGTGAAGAGTTCGAGGTGGGAAAGATCCCATTCTAAGTATATCCGAGGACTGTCTACAGTAACGTAGTGCTGATCAGTCTTGACTCCCAACATCGGGTAGTCGGGTGTTCTTGCGCACTAGTTTCCAACATCAGCCACCTTCTGCGGCGACAAGGTCGGCGCTGAAGCCTCTTTCAACTGCTGGCCGACGGCGCGAAGAATCCGGGTGGCTTCGGCGGAAAGAGAGCGGGGGCGGGTAAGTGCTGGAAGCGCGTTGGCGTCGGCTGAGGCAACCTGCGCGCCATTGGCGGCAGGTTGTGGGCGCGAGCCCGTTGGCAGCGGGTTCTGGATGCCGGGAATGGGACGCAGTTCCATGCCTTGATGGGCATAGTCCATCAGCCGCTTGAAGGTCATGGCGGGAAGCGCGCCGCCGGTCATGTTGTTCATCGAGGTGAAGTCGTCATTACCGAACCACACGGCGGTCGTGTAGTTACCGGTAAAGCCGACATACCAGGCGTCACGATAGGCCTGCGACGTTCCGGTCTTGCCGCCGGAGACGATGCCATTGTCCAGTGCGCCGCGCCGCGCGGTTCCCTCCACCGGAATCGTCACCAGCATTCGGTTCATCTTCGAGGTCGCTTCTTCCGAAAGCACCCGATGGGCGGGAGGCTCATCACGGTCGAAGTCGTAGAGCACCTTGCCTTCGTAATCGAGAACCTGCTCGATGCCGTGACGGCGCGATTGCATGCCATTGGCGGGGAAGACGGCATAGCCCGTCGCCTGATCCAGCACCGTCAGTTCCGAGGTGCCGAGCGGAATGGTCTTGTCGCTGCGAAGCGGCGTAGCAACGCCCATGGCCTTTGCCGTGTCGACGATGATCTGCGTGCCGAGCACGTCCTTGGCGAGACGCACCGGAACGGTGTTGTAGGATTTGGCCAGTGCAGTCTGCAGTGTCACCTTGCCGGCATAGGAGCGGCCGTAATTCTGTGGCGACCAGCCACGCCAGGTGACTGGCGCGTCGGAAATCAGCGTTTCCGGCTTGTAGCCCTTTTCCATGGCGGCAGAGTAGGTGTAGACCTTGAACGAAGAACCGGGCTGGCGAAGCGCCGCCGTTGCGCGGTTGAACTGGCTTTCGCCATAGTCACGACCACCGACCATGGCGCGGATGCCGCCGCCATTTTCGATCATCACCATCGCGCCCTGCTTGACCTTGTAACCTTCGCCAAATTCGCGAAGGCTGCCTTCCATGGCCTGCTCGGCAGCCTGCTGCAGGCCGGTATCGATTGTGGTGCGCACCACTACGGTGTGGTCTTTGATCTTGCCTTCCCTGGCCAAGCGTTGGACTTCGTCAAAGGCCCAATCAAGGAAGTAATCGGGTGCCTGCACCTCTTCGCGGTCGATAACGGTTGCCGGGTTGCGACGCGCACCCACAACCTGGCCTTCGGTCATCAATCCACCCTGGACGAGGTTGGAGAGAACCGTGTTGGCACGCGCACGTGCCGCCGGCAGATTGACATGCGGCGCGTATTTCGCCGGAGCTTTAAACAGACCTGCAAGAATGGCGGATTCCGCCAGCGTCACGTCGGTCAGGTTCTTGCCGAAGTAAAATTGGGCAGCTGCTGCCGCGCCAAAGGTGCCGCCGCCCATATAGGCGCGGTCGAGATAGAGCGCGAGGATTTCCTTCTTCGACATATTGGCTTCCAGCCACAATGCCAGGAAGGCTTCCTTGATCTTGCGCTCCAACGAGCGCTCATTGGTGAGGAACAGGTTCTTGGCAAGCTGCTGCGTCAGCGTCGAGCCACCCTGTACGACGCCACCAGCCCGCGCGTTCTCGCTCATGGCGCGGGCAAGGCCGATGAAATCGATGCCGAAATGATCGAAGAAGCGCCGGTCTTCGGTTGCCAGAACCGCCTTGATGAAGTGATCCGGCATCTGGTCGATCGGAACGGAATCCTCGTGAATGATGCCGCGATGGCCGATCGTGTTGCCGTAGCGATCGAGGAAGGTCACCGCAAAATCGCCGCGGTAGCGCCAGTCTTTCTTGGTTTCCTCGAAGGCGGGAAGTGCGAGTGCCAGCATGACGACGGAGCCGGCTGCACCGACGGTCAGCGCATTGCAGGTCATGTTGACAAGAAATTTCTTCCAGCCGCGCACATGCAGTTTGCGAGAGGCGATCGTCACCTCTTCCCAGAAATCGAATGCACGGGATGCGGCTGTCCACAGGCTTGAATCGATCCAGGAATCGATGCGAAGCAGAATATGGCGTTTACGGCGCGCCGGTTTCTTGTTGTTGTCTTCCTGCACCTGAAACGTATTCCTGTTCGATGTGGTGAGTGAACGCTTGACGCGGTTACCTTGCGCGGGTCATTCCTCACCACCACTCCGCCGGATTTAAGAATTATCTTATAATCCAGCTCGTGGCGATACGACAAAGCGGGCTTTTCTATTTGATGCCCGAAGATGCAAAATGAAACGGAAATCTTAACGATGAGTGACGCGCCGTTCTGGAAAACCAAATCGCTGGCGCAAATGAGTAACAGCGAATGGGAGAGCTTGTGCGATGGCTGTGGCCTCTGTTGTCTCAACAAGCTGGAAGACTGGGATACGGGCGAGGTGGTGTTCACCTCCGTCGCCTGCCAGCTGCTGGACGGCACGAGCTGTCGCTGCTCCGATTACGAAAACCGGCGCGCCACCGTGCCCGATTGTATCCAGCTCGATCTGAAGCTGGTCGATGAGATCGGCTGGTTGCCGCCGACCTGTGCCTACGCGTTGGTCCGGGACGGGAAGGATCTCTACTGGTGGCATCATCTGGTCTCGGGCGATCCCGAAACGGTTCATATCGCGGGCATTTCCGCACGTGGACGCACGGTCAACGAGAAGGACGTCCCTGTGGATGATTTCGAGGACTATGTGGTGGACTGGCCTTTGACGGTGGGATGGCGACCAGAGGCGCAAAAGCCGCGTTGAGCAGGGGTGGTCTGTGCCGAATGCAAACTGTCGCGAAGCCCGTCCTATTCCTGCCGCATCAAGTCTCTATCCCAATACCTTACTTTTCTTGTGCCCGTTCCCGGCTATGATGGTTGCCGGATGATCAAGGACCCTGCATGCGCCAAAGTCAAAAGCATGGTCAGCGCAAAAGCGTTACGCGGTTTTGCGCTGACGATATGCCACAAAACCAGGAGCACAAGCGTGAAGAGCGTATCTGAAAGATCGCGGCACGCTTTCACGCTTCTTTTACCGATGTGCCTCCTCGCAGCGGCTTCCACGCCAGCGCGCGCTCAGGCCGTGCAGCCCTTCGAATGCACGCTGGTCACATCGGTGGAAACCGGTGCGGTTATCAATCAGCAGGGCGCTTGCGACAGGCGCGTCTCGCCCAGCTCCACCTTCAAGGTGCCACTGGCGCTGATCGGCTATGACGCCGGAATCCTTCAGGACGAGTTCAATCCGGCCTGGGACTGGCAGAAGGGTGTGGATGCCGCACCGCAGGAGCGCAAGACGGTGGATCCCACGACTTGGCAGAAAGAGTCGATCCGCTGGTACTCGCGTGAAATCACCAGCCGTCTCGGCAAGGAAAAATTCGCCTCCTATGTAAGGCGCCTCGGTTTCGGCAATGGTGACGTGGCGGGAGATCCGGGCAAGGACAATGGGCTGACCGACTCCTGGGTCAACACGTCGCTGGAGATCTCGCCCGTCGAGCAGGTGGGGTTCATGCGCCGACTGCTGGCCAACAACCTGCCGTTTTCTCGCGACGCGCAGAACAAGACCAAGGCCATCGTTCCGGTGTTTGACGGCGCGGAAGCCTGGAGTGCTCATGGCACGACGGGTACCGGCACCATGAAAGGGCGGGATGGCAAGCCAGATCCCAATCGGCCCTTCGGATGGTTCGTCGGCTGGGCAGAGCGCGAAGGTCAACACATCGTTTTCGTTCGCCTGCGCGTCGGTGACAAGCCCTCGGAGCAGCCGATGGGCGAGGTGGTGCGCGGCGAGTTTCTGCGCGATATTCAGCGCTACGCCACCCATCGGTAGAAGCGGTCATGTCTGATGACGCGGCAAGCAATGTGATCGCGCTGTATCAGGCATATGCTGCCGACTTTGATCGATCGCGCAGCCGCGAACTCATGGAGAAACCCTGGCTGGACAGGTTTCTCGCGCATTTGCCGCCCAAGGCGTCGATACTGGACATGGGCTGTGGGGCCGGGGAGCCGATAGCGCGCTACTGTATCGAACGCGGGCATCAGCTGACCGGCATCGATGCCTCCATCTCCCTGATTTCGCTGTGCCGTGAGCGATTTCCTGGCCATCGATGGCTTGTCGGGGACGTGCGCGATCTGAGCTTGGACAGGCGCTTTGATGGTTTGATCGCCTGGCATAGCCTCTTTCACCTGACGCCGGACGACCAGCAAATTGTCCTCGAAAGGAGCATGCGCCGTGCAACGGAAGACGCCGTTCTGTTGTTCACGGCAGGCCCTGACCGTCAGGAAACGTTCGGACGTTTCTGTGGCCAGACGCTTTATCACGCCAGTCTGGCATTTGAGGAGTATCGGTTGATCCTCGCTGACGGTGGTTTTGAGATCATCGCACATGAGATCGAGGATCAGAGCTGTGGCGGGGCGACGATCTATTTGGCAAAGCGTAGCCGCGGTTAGCCTTTCCGGCGAGAAGCGTTACGTCCATGCGCTTTATCTTGCTGCCCGTGATCCGCGCCCCCTGTCAGCGATGCTGCCGCAGCATTTTTATTCCGATCTGGATCGCGGTCCCTCTTCTTGGCGGGCTCTCGATAAAACACTACATCTTCTCTTGACCTTCCCATGATGGGAAGCCCTACATTGGTGTCGTGCCCGGCGGAAACATCAGACGTTTCCCCGGAACAGACCAGGGCAATCATGTGCCTCGAAAGGGGATAGCGATGAACGAGACCGTGAGACCAAACCAATTGCAGGAGCCACTTTCCGTTCCTGTGGAAGGCATGACTTGCGCGTCTTGCGTTCGGCGGGTGGAGACAGCGGCGGCGAAGGTTCCAGGCGTGGCGTCCAGTTCCGTCAACTTCGCAACAAAGAAACTCACGGTGGAGCCGGTGGAAGGGTTCTCCGCCAAAACTCTGGCGGCGGCCGTTAAAAAGATCGGCTATGAGATCGAGCCGGTTCGAACAGACTTTTTCGTCGATGGCGTGAAAGATGAGGCCGACGCCTTACGGTTGAAAGGCGTGCTCGAGGCCGTTGCAACTGTCGTCAACGCAGACGTCGGTGCTCAGGGCAAGGTTGCGGTCGAAGGCTTGGGCGGCTTGCGCCAGCGTGAGATGTTGATCGAAACGGCGAAAGCCGCTGGCTTTCCTGTTGCTGCGGCAAAGCCCACGCATCATGATCACGCTGCCCATCAGCATGACAGCGCTCATGATCACAGCCACCACATGGGCGATGAAGCGACGCTGAAGCGCGATGTGATCATCGCAGCAGTCCTGACCGCGCCGCTCTTCGTTTTGGAGATGGGTGGGCATGTTTACGCACCTATGCACCACTGGCTGATGAGCGTCATAGACACCCAGAGCCTTTATTATGTCTATTTCCTGTTGGCCACCGCGGTAATCTTCGGGCCGGGACGGCGCTTCCTGAAGAGCGGCTTCCCCGCGCTTTTCCACGGCGCGCCAGAGATGAACTCACTCGTCGCCCTCGGTGTCAGCGCTGCCTATTTCTATTCCCTGGTCACGACTTTTGCGCCAGGCGTGCTGCCGGAAAATGCCCGCCATGTCTACTACGAGGCGGCCACTGTCATCGTCACGCTCATTCTCATCGGTCGGCTGCTCGAGGCGCGCGCCAGCGGCAAAACAGGTGATGCGATCCGCAAGCTTGCGAGCCTCCAGGCCAAGACCGCGCGTGTCGAACGTGACAGTGAGATCAATGACATAGCAGTGGAAGGGGTGAGGGCAGGAGACATAGTCATCATTCGTCCAGGTGAGCGGCTGCCTGTCGATGGAGAAGTGGTCGAAGGTCATTCCTATGTGGATGAATCGATGATCTCGGGAGAGCCTGTTCCGGTGGAAAAGGCTGCGGGCGCTGGCGTTGTGGGCGGCACGATCAACAAGACAGGTGCCTTTAAATACCGCGCGACGAAGGTCGGCGGCGACATGATGCTGTCGCAGATCATCAGGCTGGTGGAGCAGGCGCAAGGCTCTAAGCTTCCTATTCAGCTGGTGGTCGACAGGGTCACCGCGCTGTTCGTCCCGGTCGTGATCGGCGTCGCGCTACTGACCTTCATCGTCTGGGCCATCTTCGGTCCGGATCCGGCCTATACATTTGCGCTGATCAACGCCGTTGCCGTCCTTATCATTGCCTGCCCCTGCGCCATGGGCCTCGCGACGCCGACCTCGATCATGGTCGGCACGGGTCGCGCGGCAGAACTCGGTGTGCTCTTCCGCAAGGGTGAAGCATTGCAGCAGCTGCGCAGTGCCGAGATCGTCGTGGTCGATAAGACCGGCACGGTGACCAAGGGTCGGCCGGAACTGACGGACCTGATCGTGGCGGAGGGCTTTGAACAGAACGACGTTCTGCGCCTCGTTGCCGCAGTCGAAGCCCGTTCGGAGCATCCGATTGCCGAAGCCATCACCCGTGCGGCGCGCGAGAAAGCGGTGATCCCTGCAGAACTGGAGCCAACCAACGCGCAGAACTTTGAAAGCATCACCGGCTACGGCATCCGGGCAGTCGTTGACGGCCGTACGGTCGATGTCGGTGCGGATCGATATATGGAGAAGCTCGGCCTGTCGGTCGCACCTTTCGCCGATGCGGCGACGCGCTTGGGTCGTCAAGGCAAGACTCCGATTTACGCCGCCATCGATGGTGTGGTTGCCGCCGTCATCGCAGTTGCCGATCCGTTGAAAACCTCGAGCGTCGAGGCGATCAAAACGCTTCGCGGCATGGGCATCGACGTGGTGATGGTGACTGGCGATAACGAGGCGACGGCGCGTGCGATTGCAGATCAGGTCGGCATCGAGAAGGTTATTGCCGGCGTCCTGCCGGAAGGCAAAGTGCACGCTGTCCACGATTTGCGCCAGGGTGGCAAGATCCTCGCCTTCATCGGCGATGGCATCAATGACGCGCCGGCGCTTGCCGAGGCCGATATCGGCATCGCCATCGGGACCGGCACGGATGTCGCCATTGAAAGTGCCGACGTCGTGCTGGTGGGCGGCGATCTGATGGGCGCCGTTCACGCGATCGAAATGAGCCGCGCGACGATGCAAAACATCCGCCAGAACCTGTTCTGGGCCTTCGGCTATAACGTCGCGCTGATCCCGCTTGCCGCAGGCGCGCTCTATCCCGCCTTCGGCATGACGCTCTCACCGATGATCGGAGCGGGTGCCATGGCGCTTTCCTCGGTTTTTGTGGTGGGCAATGCCCTGCGTCTCAAGACCACAAGTGTGACGAGTGGAGCGGTGAAGTCATGAATATCGGCGAAGCATCACAGGCCTCCGGCGTTTCGGCCAAAATGATCCGCTATTACGAGCAGATTGGACTTATCTCCCCCGCAACCCGGGCCGATAATAATTACCGGCTCTACGGCGATCAGGAGGTGCATAATCTGCGGTTCATCAAGCGTGCCCGCACGCTTGGTTTTTCATTGGAAGAAACTGAAGCGCTGCTGAAACTCTGGCAGGACAAGGCGCGGGAAAGCTCGGCGGTGAAAGCAATTGCTCTCACCCATATTGCCGACCTGGAGCGCAAGATCGAGGACATGAGGAGCATGGTGAAAACGCTATCGCACCTCGCCCATTGCTGTGGAGGCGACCACAGACCGGACTGCCCAATCCTCGACGATCTGGCCGGAGCCGAACCATCAAAACGGATAACAGGAAGGAAAGACCATGGCTGAGACCACATTCACAGTGCCGGATATGACCTGCGGCCACTGCGAGAAGACCATCCGCAATGCGCTTAACGAAGCGCTGCCAGGGGCTGAGGTGAGGATCGATCTTTCATCGCATAAGGTCGTGGTGGACGGCGATGCCGATACGGCGATGGCGGCCATGCAGGAGGTGGGTTACACGCCTGAGCGAGCCGGATAGCCGGCTCGCCAACGCAAGATCGTAGCTGTCACGGGCTCATTCAAACCTCGTCGAAAGCGCCGCCTTCGCGGGAGGGATTACGGTCGATGACACGTTCTTCTGCATCATCGGGAAGGGCCTCATCGCTTTCCTGATAAGGGTCGTCATCCGTTTCGAGCTCGTCTTCCTCGATCTCGTGCTCCAGCTCCTGCGGGATTTCGCCCTTCGCCGGGAGTTCTTCAACGTCCAGGCCGGTGATCGCCTGATCGAGTGCATCTTCACTTTCCAAAAGCGGTTTACGCGGGTCCATCGGTTTTCCTCCTCAATGATTCGGGTTGGTTTAGGATTGGGTGGATGCGACCAGGATCGCCACCATGTAGATGACGAATGCCAAGATACCGATGCCCGCGATCACCAACACAATGCCTTTGCCGGCCTTGCGTTTTTCGCCTTTGTTCTCATTCGCCTGCGTGGGGAAATGTACGGGATCTGTTTCCTTAATCTGTGTCATCTGATCGCCCTTTTTAGAATCTCGTCATTCAGGAAAGGCGCCAAAGCCGCAAAGGTTCCTATCTTTACTGTTTGAGACTCCAGATTGTCGCATGTGCGACTGTGCCTGTGAGAGCTTTCAGATGCGCAGCACGTACCGGCTTGAAGCTGGCAATGCGCTTGGTGCCCACATAGCGTCCCAGGTCGGCGAAAACCTCGATCGACCCGTAATCGACAAAGATGCGCAGGCGATAGGGGCGCGCACCTTCGGAGAGATACCGTGGCGAGGGACCATCCTTGCCGTCCTCATGGCGGATCCAGAGGCCCGTTTCGTCGCATACGACGCCGAGCCGCACGTCAGGATGATCAAGTTCAAGCTCGAAGGGCATGCCGGGTTTGCTGAGTTCGAACAGCAATTCTACGGCCCCTGTCGATAGATCGACACGGTCACCTGCGGCTAGGCGTGTGCGATCCAGAATGCGATGCCGCAGGCTCTCAGCTGCGCCAATCGGTGGGGTGAGCAGCGCGCCATTGGAAAAATGCAGCCGCCGCGGCAGGGTCATGGAGGTCGGAAAATCGATCTCTGGCGTTGCATCCGCCCAGTTTGCCAGCCAGCCGATCCCGACGATGCTATCGCCATCGAGAAATGCCTGGAACGCGTAATTGTCGGTCCCGAAATCAAGCTCCTGGCCGAATTCCTTGACGAAGTTCTTGCCGTCGAACCAGCCCACATCCGCCATGGTGAGGTTCTTGCGCCCGGTCACAGGATCTTCCGAATGCATTAGGCCGTAAGTCAGCACCCAGCGGGTGGAGCGGGCATTGGCCGGCCCGTCCAGCGGAAGCAGGCATGGGCATTCGATTGCGGTGGTTTTATAGCGGGTCTCCACCCAAAGCTTGCCGACATAGGTCCAGCCAGAGGCCGCCGTCGGATCCTGCGTTTCATAGAGCAGGATGACGCCGCCACTGTCGCTCTGACTTCCAAGCAGCATCTTCCAAAGACCATCGGGACCGCGCACCACATAGGGATCGCGAAAATCAGGCGTCAGCCCTTGCCCATCGGGCCGGTGGCCGAGGATGACTTGCGCCTGTCCTGCCATGATCAAATCGGAGGAGGTGGCGGTGAGCTGGATCTGTTGCTCGGGCACGCGGTCCTGAACCTGTTCGGTAAAGAAAACGCGGATGCCGGTTCCTTCCACAAGCGGGATCGTAGACCCGGAATAGGCGCCACCGCGCTTGTCCGGCCGCGTCGTCAAATCTTCCGATGGGAAGAGGAAGATAGGCAGGTGTCGCCAGCGCAGATAATCCGACGAGATGGCATGGCCCCAATGCATCGTGTTCCACCGAAGTCCGTGAGAGTAATGCTGGTAGAAGAGATGCGGGTGTCCCTCGAACCGTCCAAACCCGTTCGGGTCATTCATCCAGCCGAAGGGGGGGCGGAAGTGATAGCTGTCCGGCAAATCCGGTGGGGCGTTGTCCGGCTTGGTGTGGACGACGGTAATGCCGGTCTCCAGCACGTCGGATGCGATGAACCAGTAGATCACTGAAACGGCCGTCGTCATCGTGTCATAGGTGATGTCCACGCGTCCGCCGCCGAAGACGTGATAGATGCGAAAACTGTACTCTTCGAGATTGGACGTGGAGACTTCGCCGAACTTGCCATTGGCGTTTGAAAATGACACCGCGCCTGCAACATCCGGCTTCTTCGCCTTCAGCCATACATGGAACGTTGCATTGACGGGAAGGTCGGTGTGAATGGTCCGGATGGCGCTTTCAGCTTCTGTTGGCGCAGCGATGTCATTCATTCCACTATCCTTTCTTTGCAAACCAGGCTCAGAATAGGAATGAAAATGGCAGGTTAAAGTTCACCGGCAAAAAGGCTGGCCTGATGTTCCGACGATGATGACCAGAACCGGCCCGAGCCCAGTAGCCATGTCAGGACTGAGGTGCCGCATGGAGAGACATAAGCCGCTGGCTCTCAGCGGCGGGGCTTTGTATCAGCTTCAACACTGGCAAAGTTGGGCTCGAAACCCAATATAGTGGCAAAAGGGAGCAAGCCCGTGATCCATTTTGATAATTCCTACGCCCGTCTGCCGGAGCGCTTCAGCGCTGCCGTTCTTCCCACGCCGGTGAAAGCGCCGCAGCTTATCGCCTTCAATCGACCCTTGGCGGAAGAGCTTGGCCTTGACGTGGACGGGATAGACGACGAGCGGCTGGCAGCGATCTTCTCCGGCAACGCCGTACCCCAAGGTGCGGAACCTTTGGCCATGGCCTATGCCGGACACCAGTTCGGCAATTTCGTGCCGCAGCTTGGTGACGGCCGCGCCATTCTTTTGGGCGAGGTGATCGACGCTCAGGGTAGGCGGCGGGATATTCAGTTGAAGGGTTCGGGACCGACGCGCTTCTCCCGCAGGGGAGACGGACGTGCAGCGCTGGGACCGGTTTTACGCGAATATATCGTTTCAGAAGCGATGTACGCGCTTGGCATTCCCGCAACCCGTGCCCTTGCGGCGGTCACCACGGGCGAGCGCGTTCAGCGCGAAATCGGCTTGCCGGGCGGTGTCTTCACCCGCGTTGCAGCAAGCCACATTCGCGTCGGCACGTTCCAGTTCTTCGCCGCGCGGGAAGATACGGACGCCTTGAAGGCGCTATCCGATTACGTCATCGATCGGCATTATCCCGAGGCCCGCCAAGCCGAAAAGCCTTACCTCGCCATGCTTCAGGCCATTGCCGAAAGACAATGCGATCTGATCTGCCGCTGGCTGATGGTGGGCTTCATCCACGGCGTGATGAACACCGACAACATGGCGGTATCCGGTGAGACCATCGACTTCGGCCCCTGCGCCTTCATGGATGAGTACCATCCAAACAAGGTGTTTTCTTCCATCGATGCGCAGGGTCGCTATGCCTATAACAACCAGCCCGGCATCGCCCAGTGGAACATTGCAAGGCTTGCGGAATGCCTGATCCCGCTTCTCGATGAGGATCAGGACAAGGCAGTAGATTTCGCCAATGGCGTATTGGCCGATTTCGCCAAAGCGTTTCCGAAACGATGGATTTCCGGCATGCGCGCCAAACTAGGCCTTCATACCGAGGCAGAGGGTGACGAGCAGTTGGTGCAGGATCTATTGGCGCTCATGCAGCGGTCTGAGGTGGATTATACCCTGACCTTCCGCAGGCTCTGCGATGCGGCAGAAGGCGATGCTGAACCGTTCCGTGGTCTGTTCATCGACCTTGCTGCCGCGGACGAGTGGCTGGAGCGCTGGAACGCCCGCGCTGCGCAGGAGAGGAGTTCTGGCAAGGAGCGGGCAGACGCCATGCGCGCCATCAACCCAGCCATCATTCCGCGCAACCACAGGATCGAGGAGGTGATTGCCGCGGCGGTCGAGGACAATGATTTTGAGCCCTTCCACGAGATGCTGAAGGCGACCGCTCGTCCTTTCGAAGAACTGCCGGAATTCTCCGTCTACATGCAGGCGCCGATGAACCATGAGAGGGTCTTCAGAACCTTCTGCGGAACGTGAGACTGAGTGCGAGAGAGTAGTTGCTTATCTGCAACCCTATCTCAATGATTTCACGTCGTTATTGTCGTCCCATCGTTTGACCCGTAATCCTGAGCCAAGAGGGATTTTGGGGTGACATCGCATGAGCAACAGGTTTCATGGCCTTTCGGCATTTCCGCTGACGCCAGCGGATGAGAATGGCCGCGTCGATGTGGAAGCGCTGTCTCGCCTGATCGAGAGGCTGGATGCGGCAGGCGTCGATTCGATCGGGCTTCTCGGCAGCACCGGCAGCTATGCGTATCTGAGCCGTGAGGAGCGTTTACGCGCCATCCAGGCAGCGGTCGAATGCCTTAAAGGAAAACGGACCCTGATCGTCGGGGCAGGGGCGCTTCGCACGGATGAGGCACTCGCTCTTGCAAAGGACGCGGAGCAGGCGGGAGCCGATGCACTTTTGCTGGCGCCGGTCTCCTACACGCCTCTGACGCAGGAAGAAGCCTATCATCACTTCGCCGCCGTGGCCGGGTCTACCGCGCTGCCGCTCTGCATCTATAACAACCCGTCGACGACCCATTTCACCTTTGGTGAAGAACTGCTGGTTCGGCTGGCCTATATTCCGCATATCCTGTCGGTAAAAATGCCGCTGCCTTCGGACATGCAGTTCAAGGCGGAACTGGAACGGCTACGTCCGCGCCTCGGCGACGATTTTGCCATTGGCTATAGCGGAGACTGGGGCTGTGCCGATGCCCTGCTTCAGGGTGCGGATAGTTGGTACAGCGTGATCGCCGGGCTTCTACCCGTTCCTGCGCGGCGTCTGTTCACCGCTGCCAAGGCAGGCAACAAAGCGGAGGTCCAGCGCCTGCAAGCGTTTTTCGAGCCGCTCTGGCTGCTCTTCAAGACCTTCGGCAGCTACCGCGTCATCTATACGGCTGCCAATCTCCTCTCGCTCACCCACCGCCAGCCACCGCTTCCGATCATGGCGCTCGGTGTCAGCGATACGCAACGCGTGGAGGAAGCGCTGGCGAAGCTCGCCGAACTGGACGCGCTGCCGGCAGCGACGCCATAATTCCGGCGTTTTGAGAGCGGCATTGCCGAGTGAAATTTTAGTCGAAAGCCCGTTTGCTATGTTGAAGCCTGTTGCCCTCGCAGCCCTGTTCGCGACCCTCGCCATGCCGGCCTTTGCCGGAACGGGGCTTCTGGAGCCGAGTCTCAAAATGCCTGTTTCAAAGTCGCAATCGAAGGGCGCGCCGGTGCGTGTTGCCATCACGCTGGATGCCTGCATGGGCAAGACCGATTTTCGCATTCTCAACACACTGGTGCAGGAAAAGATTCCGGCGACCATCTTCGTTACGGCCCGCTGGCTGAAACACAATAGCGATGCCCTGGCGATCCTTATGGCCCACCCGGATCTTTTCGAACTGGAAAACCACGGCGAAAATCATATCCCGGCGGTGGACAAGCCGGTGTCGATCTACGGCATTGCAGCGGCCGGTTCCGAGCAGGCCGTCGTTCAGGAGGTTGAGGGAGGCCGACAGGCAATCCTCGCTGCCACCGGCAGGCAGCCGCAATGGTTTCGCGGCGCCACGGCAAAATATACCAACACATCCATGACCACGATCAACCAGCTCGGCGAGCGCGTGGCCGGCTATTCCATCAATGGTGATGGCGGATCTCTTCTGGGAAGTGCGATGACGGCCAAGCATATTGCTGCCGCCAGGGATGGGGATGTCGTGATTTCCCACATCAACCAGCCGACCCATGAAGCGGGCGAGGGCGTGGTGAAAGGTCTTCTGGCTCTGAAAGCGCGCGGCGTGACCTTCGTGCGGTTGGACGACCCAGCATTCAATCCGCCGTCGAATTGATCAGAGCTAACCCGCTGATCACGCCGGGAGGTTTGGCACCACACGACGCGATGGGAAGAGTTCACGCGCAATCGTCATGCCGATGAGCGATAGTGGCAGGGCCAGCATCGCGCCTGCCGCACCCCACATCCATGTCCAGAAGATGATGGCGACGAAAACCAGGAACGGGTTGATCTCCATGTTCTTGCCGACGACCGCCGGGAAGACCAGATTTTCCATCAGTAGGTGGATTGTGAAAAAAACGATCGAGGGAAGCAGCGCAAGAAACAGATTGTCGTGTGTGATGATGCCTGCGACTGCAAGCGCCAGCGTCATGGCCGTAATGCCGAGAAACGGGACGAAGCTGGAGAGAAACGCAAACAACCCCCAGAGAAACGGCATCGCAAGCCCGCCAAGAAAAGCGATCACGACCATGGAAACGCCAAGTGCCGCGTAGAGCAGCGAGGCGGTGGCGAAGTAGGAGCTGAGAACAGTCTCGATGGAGGCGATGGTGCGGATTGTTCTAAGCCGTTGATGGCGCTGCGGAAACGCCATGATCACGGCTTTGCGCAGCCGTAGGCGGCTATAGAGAAACAGCAGCAACGCCGCGAAGAACATCAGTCCCTGAACGATGGCCGGCGTCAGGTTGGCACCCACCACCGATATGATTTCACCACTGCGTGAAATCAGCGATTCCATCGAAATATTGCCGAGACTGAATGTGGCGGTCGAGATGTTGAGCCATCGCCAACCCTGGAGGTACGGCAAGAAGCGGTCGAGCGTGCGTTCAAGCAGCGCCGGGCCCTCGCTTGCAAGCGCCGAAAGAGGCTCGACCAGCGAATTGACCACGAGAAAGAGAACAAGAGCCACCGCCGACGACAGAATGAGCGCGACCGCGAAACCTGGAACACCGTAGGAGCCAAGCTTCTCCGCGGCGACGCCGAGGATCATGCCGACGACGATCGCCATGACGATGGGGATGAGAACGAGGGACAGAGCGTGGATCACACTCATGAAGACGATGACGAAGAGGCCGACGACTGACCAGGCTACGGCGACATCAAGCGCCTCGCGCCCCAAAGGCTGCTGGCTGCGCGCATCGTCCTGTGCCGTTGCGAGTGCGCTTTTAATGACCGGATCGCGCGTTTGTTCGATGGGAAGCGCTTCGGCTTTCTTCTTTTTCTTCCGGCTGAAAACGTGATTGTTCATCTTTTTCCCGACCCCTCATGGAGAGCTATAACTCGCCGTGGGGATCGCAGTTCCAGAAGCACTCAAATAAGAAAAGGAGCCCTGATGGCTCCTCTTCAAAGAGTTAGGCCGACAGCTTCAGGCCGATGCCCCACGGGTCTTTCACGGCGATCCCGTCACTCTGGCGCTCAGTTGGAATTTCCAGCCGATCCAACGCGGCAAGCGCCCTGTCTAGGGTGTCTTTCTCGTTGAATTTCAGCGAGTAGCCCGAAAGGCCAGTCATGTTTTCCTTGCGCGTTACGGCGCCCCTGCTGTTCCAGATATTGGCTGCAACATGGTGGTGATAGGCGCCATAGCCGAAGAAGCTGGCGCCCGGATAGCGCGCCATGATCTTCAGGCCGAGAACATCCTGGTAGAAAGCATCCGCCTGCGGTAGCGCGCCGACTTGGAGATGGATATGTCCGATCGCGGTGCCCTCTGCGGCCTGCCGGAACGCCGTTTGGCTGGCGCTGTCATAGAGTGCCTGCAGATCGAGCCGCTTCGTTGCCATCTCGACCGTTCCATCCGCCTGGTAGTTCCACTCATCCGGCTGCCGGTCACGATAGACCTCGATGCCGTTTCCTTCCGGATCGGACAGATAGATCGCCTCGCTGACGAGGTGATCGGAAGCGCCCTCAAGCTGGATATTGTTATGCGCCACATGGGCAAGCCAGTCGGCGAGAGCGTTGCGGTTCGGCAGGAGGAAGGCAGTGTGGAAAAGACCAGCTGCGGTGGCTGGTGCCTTTTCGGCATCGCTTGACGTTGTCAACGTCAAGAGCGGCAGACCGTTGACGCCAAGAACCTCACCGCTGGCACTCTTTTCAATCACCGAAAGGCCGATGATAGTCTGATAGAAGCGCGAGACCCGACTGAGGTCCTTCACCACCAGATGCGCCTGTCCCACATAGCCGGGACGCGTGAAGGCGAACTGCTTTTCCGTGTTCATTGGAAATGTCTCCATTTTGTCCGCTCATTTGCGAACCTGTTGACGTCAATATGGAGGTAGTCGATCTCTCGGAGAAGCTCACCATTCGGCGATAAACTGTCTAATAATCGTTGACGGTAACGCACCCAGAATTGACGTCCGTTATGGCGCGCTTTGTTGGGAGTGGCTATGATCGTGGGCAGGAAGCAGCAGAATTGCTTCCAAACCAAGGGAGCATGCAATGTACGGAAAAATTCTGGTACCTGTCGATCTCAGCAACGCCAGCAAGGCAGAGCGCGCGGTGAAAAAGGCCGAGGCGCTTCTCGATCAAGGCGGCCAGATCGTGCTGATGAATGTGGTGGAAGATCTACCGGGCTATCTGGCAATCGATGTGCCGATGGACATCATCGAAAATGCGGTGAAGGATGCCAAGAGCCAGCTCGCCGTCCTGAAAGAAAAGTCGCCGCACATCTCGTCCACGGAAATTCGAAGCGGCGCTCCCGCGCGTGAAATTCTGGCGCTGGCTGAAGAGATCGGCGTGGACCTCATCATCATCTCCTCGCATACGCCGGATTTCACCAATTACTTTATTGGCTCCACCGCAGATCGTGTAGTGCGCCATGCCAAGTGCTCGGTGCTGGTAGACCGTTAAACCGTCTCCGGTTTTGCAACAGGCGGGAACGGAAAGTGAAGTCTGACCGGCTCCGTCGTCTTGTTCCCGTCTCATATTGGCGTCATGATAAGTGGACCACAGACGGGAAGACGAAATGAGCGAGCTTTGGCCATTTGGCCGCCGGTATGACCTTCATGAGATAGTGGCCGATGGCATCGTCCATGGCGTCGGCATAGCCTTTGCGCTTGTGGGCGCAACCGCGCTCATCTTCTACGTTACCCTTTGGGGCAGCCTCAGCGCGATCGCAGCGGCTTGGATTTACGCGCTCGGCCTTATTCTCTGTCTCTCCATTTCCTTCACCTACAATATCTGGCCGCATTCTCGGGCGAAGTGGCTGCTCCGCCGGCTCGACCATTCGGCAATTTTCATTCTGATTGCCGCCACTTACACGCCCTTTCTCCAGCGCGGGATTGAGGATCCTCTAATCGCGCTGACGCTGGCCGGAATCTGGATGGCGGCGCTGGGCGGCATTTTCCTCAAATGCTTTTATCCCGGACGATATGACCGGCTGGCCATCCTGCTTTATCTCGGCATGGGCTGGAGTGGCGTGATGGTGGCAGAGCCTTTGTCGAACCATCTGGCGCCGATCACCATGTGGCTGATCGTCATCGGCGGCATGATCTATTCGATGGGCGTGATCTTCCACGTATGGGAGCGGCTGCGGTTCCAGAATGCCATCTGGCACGGCTTCGTCGTGGTTGCTGCCGCGGTCCATTATTCGGCCGTCATGACGAGCTTCAGCCTTACGCCGGCGATCGTCTCCTGATCCTGCCATTCGCACAAAGCCTGCTGAAAATCGCTTCACACGCTCTGCCTTGATCCCTATGGTCAGTACAGACATTGATCTGAAGCGGATATTGAGAATGAGCATTCAACTGCGCGACGCCACCGTCGAAGACCTGACCGGTATCATGGAAATCTACAATGATGCCGTGGAAAACACGACCGCCATCTGGAACGAAATCCTGGTGGATCTCGATAACCGCAAGGAATGGTTCAAGCTGCGCAAAGAGCGCGGCTTTCCGGTGATCGTGGCGATCAAGGACGGTGCAGTCGTTGGCTACGCCTCGTTTGGCGACTGGCGCCCATTTGACGGTTATCGCCACACGCGTGAACATTCGGTCTATGTGCACAAGGATGCGCGCGGCTACGGCATTGGCAGGTTGTTGATGCTGTCCTTGATCGAACATGCCAAGGCAGCCGGGGTGCATGTGATGATCGGCGCCATCGAGTCCGAAAACGTCGCTTCCATTCGCCTTCATGAAAAGCTCGGTTTCCGGGTCGCAGGCCAATATTCGGAAGTCGGCAAGAAATTCGGTAGATGGCTGGATCTCACCACGATGGAGCTTAGGGTACCTTCATAAGCGGCTAAAGCGCCGTGCGTCCTATTGGGCGCACAAAGGAGGCTTTATTTTTTTGAATTTACGCATCGTGCTTTCCGAAAATCGAGTCCGATTTTCGGGCCGATGCTGTAGAGCTGAAGCGGCTGCGATAGGCAGCAGGCGTAGTAGAGAATTGCTGGCGGAAGTGGTGGCGCAGATTGGCGGCAGAGCCGAGCCCTGAGCTTTCGGCTATTTCCTCAATCGTCAACGTCGATGTCTCCAGCAAGTCCTTGGCCTTTGAAAGTCGCTGCAGCAAAAGCCACTTCGCCGGCGTGGTGCCCGTTGCCGCCTCGAAGCGGCGCAGCAGTGTCCGCGCACTCATCCCTGTCATAGCCGCCAGTTGCGCAACCGTGAAAGTCTCGGTGAGATCGGCCTGCATCGTATCAAGCAGCGGCCCGAGCCTTGCCTTTTCATGCGGCTCCGGCACGGCCTTGTCGATGAACTGCGCCTGTCCGCCGTCGCGATGCGGCGGTACGACCAACCGGCGCGCCACCATATTGGCCGCCTTGGTGTCGAAGTCGCGACGGATCAAATGCAGACAGAGATCGATGCCCGCCGCGCTGCCGGCGGAGGTCAGCACAGTGCCTTCATCGACATAGAGCACATCCGGCAAAACGGTGATGGCCGGATAACGCTCCTCCAGAGCCTTGGTGTAACGCCAATGGGTGGTGGCGCGCCTGCCGTCGAGCAGCCCGCTTGCGGCCAGAACGAACACGCCGGAACAGATGGTAAGCAGCCTTGCACCATTCCCATGCGCCTTCCGCAATGCCGCGCAAAGCGCGTCTGGAACGGGTGCATCTATTCCGCGCCAGCCAGGCACGATGATGGTGCCCGCCTGCTCCACAAGCTCCAGGCCGCCATCGGTCACGAAACGGACGCCACCGGTTGCCCGCATTTCGCCGTCATCCACAGCCGCTACCGCGAAGCGATACCAGTCCTCTCCCATTTCAGGACGAGCAAGACCGAAGACTTCCACGGCAACCCCAAATTCGAAGGTGCAGAGCCCGTCATAGGCGAGCGCCACGACGAGGCGGTTTGGACTGCTGCTGGGTTGCGAACGGTTTGTCATGATCTTCACGATATATGGCAATCCTGCCATCTGCAAAGGAGGAAAAGCACGATTTAAACTAGGGACGTTTTACGAAGAGGAGACAAACAATGAGCTATGTCACTGAAATATCTGCGGCCCCGGCAGAGATCGTTATCGACCATTTCTCCAAACGCCTTTCGGTGGAGACCGATTGTTGGGATGTCTTTGCATCCATGGAAAAGGGCGAGCAGGACTTCGTGCTTTTGCATGTCGTCGGTTCGCCGGAGGTATTTGCAAAGCGCCACGTGCCGGGGGCCATCCATCTTCGCCATGCCGATATGACGGAAGAGCGCATGCGGGCATGGCCGAACGATACGGTCTTTGTCGTCTATTGTGCCGGTCCGCATTGCAACGGTGCGGATAGGGCGGCTCTGAACCTTGCCCGACTCGGGCGAAAGGTGAAGATCATGATCGGCGGCCTGGCCGGTTGGGCGGATGAAGGCTTTGCCTTCGCGACAGGCTAATGAATGAGGGCCGCATGTAACGCTGCCCTCATTTCTGTTGCTCTACGCCGCCGACGCTCTTTCCTGGGCTTCATCGATCGGCCCGATGGTGGCGAGCAATTCAGCGTCCTCGCCGATCCCGGCATTGGGGGTGGTCAGCAGCGTATCGCCATAGAAGATCGAGTTGGCGCCTGCCATGAGGCAGAGGATTTGTGCCTCTCGGCTCAGGCTTGATCGACCGGCCGACAAGCGCACGGTGGATTGCGGCATAACGAGGCGTGCTGTCGCCACCATGCGGACCAGTTCCAGCGGATCAATCCGCTCCCGCTTGGCAAGCGGCGTGCCTTCGACGGGGACCAGCGCGTTGATCGGCACGCTTTCCGGGTGGGGCGCGAAGCCTGCCAGCACCTGCAGCATAGCAGCGCGATCGCGAATGCTTTCGCCCATGCCGATAATGCCGCCGCTGCACAGTTCGATGCCTGCGGCGCGAACGGTGGACAGCGTCTCCAACCGGTCCTGGTAGGTGCGGGTGGTGATGATGCGGTTGTAGAATTCCGGGCTCGTATCAAGATTATGGTTGTAGGCGGTCAAGCCCGCTTTGGCCAGGCGCTCGGCCTGGTGCGGTTTCAGCATGCCGAGCGTGACGCAGGCTTCCATGTCGAGGCGGCGCACGCCTTCCACCATTTCGATGACCGCGTCGAACTCCTTGCCGTCACGCACCTGCCGCCAGGCGGCCCCCATACAGAAGCGCTCCGCACCAGCAGCTTTAGCCGTCGTTGCCATCGCCAGCACCTTCTGAGGGTTCATTAGCAGGTCGCGGGTGAGATCGACCTCGCGATGATGAGCCGATTGCGGGCAGTAGGCGCAATTCTCCGGACAGCCACCCGTCTTGATCGACAGGAGGCTCGCTTTCTGCACACGGTTCGGGTCGTGATACTGCCGGTGGACCGCGTTGGCGCGGCCCACGAGTTCGAGCAGCGGAAGCCGATAGAGCGCGGCAATCTCGTCGACGCTCCAGTCATGCCGGATCGCGCCATCCTCTTTCGAAGCGTTAGTCATTGGCAGCTTTCTCCGTGGCCTTGACGTGAGGCAGAAGCATCGAAGCAGCAGCGACGACGCCGATCTTCAGTAGATCGCCGAGGATGAAAGGTGCAACGCCGACGGAAAGCACCTTTGCGGCGGGAAGGAAGGCCAGCAGCCATGCCATACCGAAGGCATAGACCACGACAAGTCCGATCAGCATGGCGAAAACACGTCGCAACAACGTCCCGTTTTGAGCAAGCCATCCCGTGAGCCCGGAGGCCGCAAGGAAGCCAGCAAGATATCCGCCGGTAGGCCCCATCATGTAGGCCAGCCCGATGCCGCGCTCGGGGGAGCCAGAGAACACAGGCAGTCCAGCAGCACCCGCTGACAGATAGGCAATGAAGATGGCGCAGGCCATGCGCGGCCCAAGCGCGACGGCAAAGCCCATCACCGCCAACGTATGGAGCGTCATCGGTACCGGCCAAAAGGGTACCTGCGTCTTCGCTGCCAGCGTCATTAGCGCCACGCCAGCGATGACCGTAAGAGCCTGACGAGGCAGACTGCGTGTTGAACGAAGCGTGGAGGATATCTGAATGTTTTGCATGGCGCCATAAATTATAGATAATTTAACGATGGAATTTAGCTTAATGGGAGTCTCGAAAGAGTCAAGGCGGAAAGAAAAGCCAAAAAACACAATATTATCTATAAAAATATGGATCCTGATGAGGCCTATAGGTTTGAATCGAGACAGAAGGTCCCATCCGGCAGCATGGCGGACAAGGAGGTGGAGCTTAAAAAAGGGAAAGGCAGATGGCCGACGAGAATGCGTCTAGCGGAGTGAGTGTGAGAGCTCTGCAATATGCATTGGGAGACGTCGTCCAAATTGTTTTGATGAAGACGACGGCGCGCCCGGAGCGGCATGGGCAACAGGAGCGTGCCCTTTTGAGGACGCTCCTGTGTTCCGGAGGCTTGGACATTCCGGACACAAAGTAAAAAGCCGGCGCTCGCACGCCGGCTTTGAATGTCATTCTTACGCTTGCGGTTCGAACACCATGGAGTGGCCGTTGATGCAGTAACGAAGGCCAGTCGGGGGTGGGCCGTCGGGGAAGACGTGGCCAAGATGACCGCCGCAATTGGCGCAGCGGATCTCCGTGCGCACCATGCCATAGCTTACATCGCGATGCTCGGTGACGGCATCCGGTTTGACCGGCTCGAAATAGCTCGGCCACCCGCAACCGGCGTCGAACTTGGTGTCGGAGATGAAGAGCGGCTCGTCACAGGCGGCGCAACGGTACAGGCCCTTTTCAGTGCTGTTCCAATAGGGGCCGGTAAAGGCACGCTCGGTGCCGTGTTCGCGAAGGATTCGATACTGTTCCGGCGTGAGCTGTTCACGCCATTCGGCATCGGTCTTGGTGATTTTGGGAGATTTGAGATCGCTCATCAGAGGCCCCTTTCTATTGTCGCAGATATAGGGATGCTGCTTTGCTATTAAAAGAGGGACAAATCGGCGTGTAGTATGTCGTTTTCGCTGCTCAAAGGGTTGAGAGGTCTCGGCCTTTCCCATAATTCAGTCTGTTCTTATGGAGAGTCAGCAAGTGGCTCGCAAGGGGAGGCCAGATGGCATTCGGTGTCACGTCGCTGACATTCATCGCGCTTTTTTCGCCATTCCTGGCGGCACTGCTCGCGCCTGCGCTGGTTGGGAAGCTGGGCTCCAAGGCCGTCTGGCTGCTGGCGCTCATTCCGGCGTTCGCCTTCATCCATTTCCTCGCCTTCCTTCCAGAGATCGCGGCAGGCGAGGTGGTGACCGGCGGTTACATCTGGGTGCCGAGCTTCAATCTCAGCTTCTCCTGGTTCATCGACGGTCTGTCCTTGACCTTTGCGCTGCTCATTACCGGCATCGGCACTTTGATCGTGCTCTATGCTGGCGGCTACATGGCCGGTCATCCGCAGCAGGGTCGCTTCCTCGCCTTTCTCTTTCTCTTCATGGGCGCAATGCTTGGTGTCGTCATCTCCGACAGCCTGATGATGCTGTTCGTCTATTGGGAACTGACATCGATCACCTCATTCCTGCTGATCGGCTTCGATCACGACAGGGAAGCGTCGCGCCGGGCAGCACTTCAGGCGCTGGTCGTCACCGGTGGCGGCGGCCTGGCGCTTCTGGCGGGACTCATCTTCATCTGGAACATGAGCGGCACGACCCAGCTTTCGCTGCTGGTTCATGGCGGCGATGTTCTGCGCCAAAGCCCGTTCTACTTTGCGGCACTGCTGTTGGTCCTCGGCGGTGCCTTCACAAAATCCGCGCAGTTTCCCTTTCACTTCTGGTTGCCCAACGCCATGGAAGCGCCAACACCGGTGTCCGCCTATCTGCATTCCGCCACCATGGTGAAGGCGGGTGTCTATCTTTTGATGCGGCTCAATCCAGTTCTCGGCGACACGGCAGCCTGGCAAATCCTGCTGCCATTCTTTGGCGGGCTGACGATGCTGACCGGCGCGCTGATGGCCATCCGCCAGACCGACCTCAAGCTGATGCTCGCCTATACGACCGTTTCTTCGCTGGGTCTTCTGGTGATGCTGATCGGTTTCGGATCGGAGCAGGCGCTCGAAGCGGCGGTGCTTTATCTGGTAGCGCATTCATTGTTCAAGGGTGCGCTCTTCATGGTGGCTGGCATCATCGATCACGAGACGGGAACCCGTGATGTGCGCCAATTGGGCGGGTTGCGAAAGGCGATGCCGATCACCTTTGTCGCGGCTTTTGCCGCGGCTCTCTCCATGGCCGGGCTTCCGCCCTTCTTCGGCTTCCTGGCGAAGGAAGAGATCTATTATGCCTTGGCACATGCAAATCCTCGGGCGATCCTCTTCACCGGCGTCGCTATCATCGGCAATGCGCTGATGTTGGCTATCGCTCTTGCCGTCGGCCTAAAACCCTTCGTCGGCATCGCGCCGCGAATGCCGAAGATAGCCCATGAGGCGCCGGTCCCTCTGTGGCTTGGACCGGCTGTCTTGGCCGTTTCAGGACTTCTCGCGGCGGTGTTTTCCAGTCCGTTTCACTCTGCAATCTCCACACCGATGGCAACGGCGATCGCCGATGAGACACGCGTGGTGGACATATCGCTCGTACCCCATATCGGGGTCCCGCTGGCGCTGTCGCTCTTTACCATCGGCCTCGGGATCATGGTCTTCACGATGCTGGGCACGGCCCGCGCCCTGATGGATCGTATGCTGCAGGCCATTGGCCCCGGGCCGGACAAAGGCTTCGACGCCTTCATGTCCGCGCTGGTGCGCGCCTCCTTCGTTGTGACCCGCGTGCTCCAGCCCGGCCGACTGGAATTTTACGTGACCGCGACCTTCGCCATCATTGCTGCCGCACTTCTTGTCCCGCTTTTCTCGTACGGCGAACTTCCAGCAATGCCGGTCTGGCCACACCACGTGCAAATCCATGAAGTCACCTTTATCGCCATTGCGGTGATTGGCCTCTTTGCGGTGCTGATGGCGGCAAGCCGTTTAACGGCGATTATCGCGCTTGGCATTCAGGGCTTTGCGGTTGCCGTTCTTTTCCTGCTGTTTGGCGCGCCGGATCTGTCCTTCACCCAGTTCATGGTGGAGACACTTTCGGTGGTGATCCTGACCCTGGTCATGACGCGGCTGCGCCTGTCGCCCTCGGATCATCGCCGCCTCGGCCAGAAGCTCCTCGATGGGACAATCGCGATAGCCTGCGGGAGCGGCTTTGCCCTGATGCTGCTTAAATCCACCGAACAACCTTTCGACAACAGCCTGACGGCCTTTTTCAATGCCTATTCCAAGATCATTGCCCATGGAAACAACGTCGTGAATGTCATCATCGTTGACTTCCGCGGTACCGACACGCTTGGCGAAATCGCGGTGGTGATGATCACGGCGCTCGCCGTTTTGGCGCTCATCCGTATTCGACCGGGAACGACCTTACGCCCTCGGGATAACAATCCGGATGACGATTATCAAAGCGCGGGGAAGGGCAGGGCATGAATACGCTGATCTTCAGAACCGCAGCACCCATCATCACCAGCCTGATGACGCTGTTTTCCATCTTCGTTCTTCTGCGCGGCCATAACGCCCCTGGCGGTGGCTTTATCGGCGGATTGATCGCCGTCTCTGCCCTGGCGATCTATGGCATCGCCTTCGGCGTCGAAACCGTGCGGCGTGCCATCATATTCCATCCGCTGTCGATTGCCGGTTTCGGCCTGCTGCTCGCAACACTGTCTGGCGCGACATCGCTCTTTGTCGACGTGCCGTTCATGACCGGGCTATGGATTTATCCAAGCCTCTTCGGCGTCGAAGTGCCGCTTGCGACCGTCATCTCCTTCGATATCGGCGTCTATCTCGTCGTGGTCGGCGGCTTCACCTCCATTGCGCTTGCGCTGGAAGAAAGGGATCGCGACTGATGGAAGCGATCTTCTCTATCCTCGTGGGCATCTTCTTCTCGACTGCGATCTATCTGATGCTGTCGCGTCACAGTGTGCGGCTTCTGCTTGGCATCGCGATCCTTGGCAATGCCGTCAATCTTCTGCTGTTCACTGCCGGGCGCCCGCATCGCGAGGTGCCGCCCATCATTCCCGCCGGTTTCGACGCACTGCCAGCCGATACCGCCAATCCGCTGCCTCAGGCCCTCATCCTGACGGCGATCGTCATCTCCTTCTGCTTCTTCTGTTTCCTGCTGGTCCTGGTCTGGCGAGCGTTCCAGGAGTTGAAGACGGACGATACGGACGAGATGCGCGCGGCCGAACCGCAAACCGAACCGCTTCCGCCGGTGGGGTATTGATGCCCGCGCAGTTCCTCCTCGCCGCATCCGGCCCGATATCTGCTGCCGATCTCTCCGCTGCACTCGTCATGCAGCCCACCACGTTTGCCGATTGGTTGATCGTGCTGCCCGTGGCGCTCTGCATCGGTCTCGGTGCGGTGCTGATGATGATCCGCCACCAAACCCGCCTCCACGCCCCAATCGCAATTGCAGGACTTGCCATCCTCGTCGGGCTGGATGCTGCACTTGTCTGGCGTGTCGCTTTCGATGGCCCCTTCACCATGGTGATGGGGCGCTGGCTTCCGCCCTTTGGGATCGCCTTCACAGCGGATCTGACGGGAGCGTTGTTCGCGTTGACCGGAGCTATCGTGGCGCTGGTTTGCGCCATCCATGCGGCACGCGATATCGATGAAACGGGCAGGCGGTACGGCTTCTACCCATTCCTGATGCTGTTGATGGCGGGCGTCACCGGCGCCTTTCTTACCGGCGATATCTTCAACCTCTATGTCTGGTTCGAGGTCTTGCTCGTCTCCTCTTTCGGCCTCATCGTGCTCGGCTCGACGCGGGAGCAGATCGATGGCGCGCTGAAATATGCCATCCTCAATCTGATCGGAACGACGCTGTTCCTGATTGCCGTCGGTTATCTCTATGCCATCTTCGGCACGCTCAACATGGCCGATATCGCCCGCAAGGCGACGACCCTGGGCGAAACCGCGCCGTTGATCACACTGGCATCTTTGTTCACGCTCGCCTTTGCCATGAAGGCCGCTGCCTTTCCGGTCAATTTTTGGCTGCCTGCATCCTACCACACGCCGAAAATTGTGGTTTCCGCACTCTTCGGCGGCCTGCTCACCAAGGTCGGTGTCTATGCTCTGCTGCGTGTCATGGTCATGCTGTTTCCGGTTCAGCGGGAGGAACTGAGCTTTATCATCGCCGTTTCGGCAGCGGTCACGATGATCCTAGGCGCCATGGGCGCCCTTTCCCAGAACGATCTGCGCCGCATGCTTGGCTATATTGTCATTTCCGGCATCGGCTACATGATGGCAGGCATTGCGATCGGCACCCAGGCAGCACTTAGCGGCGTGGTGTTCTACGCGCTGAACTCCATGGTGCTGATGACCGCCCTCTATCTCGCTGTCGGACACGTAGCGCGTCTCGGCGGTGCCTGGACGCTGTCCGGGCTGGGCGGCCTATACGCAAGAGCGCCATGGTTCTCGGCGATGGTGCTGGCACTCTTCTTCGCCGGAGCGGGCCTGCCACCCTTTTCCGGTTTCTGGCCAAAAGCCATGCTGACGAAATCCGCTATCGATATCGGTGCATGGTGGCTTGCTGCCGCCATTTTGGTTTCGGGCTTCATCTCCACCATTGCATTGGCAAGAGCGTTTCTTCTCTGCTTCTGGAGACCGTCTAGGGGTGCCGCGCCGCGTACCGCTTCGGATGTGAAAGCGCCGTCCATAATGCCTGTCGCGGTACTAACGGCGCTGATCATTGCGGTCGGGCTTTTCCCTGAATCCCTGATGAAATTCAGCCAGGATGCCGCTTCTACACTTGGCGATCCATCCTCCTATATCCGCTCTGTCTTTCCGGAAGGAGCGCTTCGATGACTCTTTTCCTCATCGGCTCTCTTTTCGTCATTATCTGGCTTGCAATTTCAGCCAGCTACACGCTTGCTAACCTTCTTCTTGGCATCGTCATCGCGGCATTGTCGCTCGGTCTGATCCGCCACCAGATCGTTAGGAGCGATAGCAGGCGGGTCCATGTCATTCCGCTCCTGTCGCTGGTGGTGCTGTTCATCAAGGAATTGGCGCTGTCCGCTTGGACAGTCGCAAGGCTGGTGGTTCGGCCGAATATAGAGTTGAAGCCGGGCATCTTTTCCTATCCGCTCACCGTTAAGGGCGACTTCGAAATCGCTCTTCTCGCCAATCTGATTACCCTGACGCCCGGCACGCTTTCGGTCGATGTGACCGACGACCGCAAAACGCTCTATGTCCACGCGCTGGACTGCAGCGATGTTGAGGCGACCAGAAAGTCGATTGCCGCCGGGTTCGAGCGCAAGATCATGGAGGCCTTTACGAGATGACGCCGGAACTCCTTGTGTCTTACGCCTCTTTTGCGGCTCTCCTCATATTGTGCGTCGCTTTTTTGCTTACCGTTTACAGGGCCGTCGTCGGACCGACCCTGCCGGATCGAATTTTCGCTCTCGATATGCTCGTGGGAATCGCCATCGGTTTTATCGCAGTCATCGCGATTCGCACTGGCTTCAACCTCTATATCGATATCGCCATTGCTCTCTGTTTGGTGGGTTTCCTGGCAACGGTGGCCTTTGCCCGCTTCATTCTGTCGCGCCAACCGGAAAATGGGATCGATAAAATACAAATTCCTGACGCTTCAGACGTTGTTTCACCGTCTCAGACACTGCGAAATGTAACAGGTAAAGAGCGGAAAAGCGCTGCCAAAGGTCGTGGAAAAAAGGCGAAAGGCAGGGCGGAATGAGTTGGGTAATCGCATTGGTTGTAGCCGTGCTGTGTATCGGCGGAGCTCTATTTTCGCTCACCGCCGCCATCGGTGTTAATCGCCTCCCGGATTTCTATACGCGAATGCATGCTGCCTCGAAGGCCGGCACCGTGGGCTCCGCTCTTCTTCTTTTGGCAGTTGGCCTTTATTCCCAACAGCTTGCGGTATTGGGGTGCGCGCTCGTCGGCTTTTTATTTGTGGTTTTGACCGCTCCAATATCGGCGCATTTGCTTGCTAAATCTGCGCATCAGGCTGGATATAAATCCTCTTCCCAGACTGTCAAAGACGACCTGAAAGCAGATCGAAAGTTCAAATAAAAAAACATCTTCACCCTAAACTTGTATGCTTTTCTTCTACTGAAAAATTTTGTTACCCGTTATTTTTTACATATCAATTTCTGTAAATCTTGTCTGAGTTGTTCCAAAATAATATCTGGACTTTTTTTGGTTAGGTGCTATCCACGGTACGCAAAGTTGCTGATGTTGATTTGCTTTTCGTTATTGGCGTTCCGTCGCTGCCTACATAGGACTGAAAAGTCTTGGCGGGTGACTTGCCGGAAATACAGTCACGAATGACGCAAATCGCGCCGGTATATTCCACCTTTTCTGCATGAGGCTCAGGGTTGGCTTCGTGTCATACACACAGGTGCAGTTTCGCTGGCCGTACTTTGCAATATTGGCGAATGTGGCTTTGCCCTTCGCTACGCGTGACATGAACAGGAGATATTTCAATGACGGAAACTACATATGGCGGAGCGCAGAATCTGCTCGTCGAGCTGACTGCGGATATCGTTGCCGCATATGTTAGCCACCATGTCGTTCCGGTTGCGGAACTTCCAAGCCTGATTTCCGACGTCCACAACGCGCTGAATGGCACCTCTGCCCCGGCTGTGGCTTCGGTTAGCGTCGAAAAGCAGAAGCCTGCGGTTTCTGTGCGTAAGTCGGTTCAGGATGATCAGATCATCTGTTTGGAATGTGGCGGATCTTTCAAGTCGCTCAAGCGTCATTTGACGACACATCACAATATTACGCCGGAAGAATACCGCGAAAAGTGGGATCTCCCGGTGGATTACCCGATGGTGGCTCCAGCCTATGCAGAAGCGCGTTCGCGCCTGGCAAAGGAAATGGGTCTCGGCCAGCGTCGCAAATCCGGTCGCTGATCTCTTCGCAGCAGCATTCGCAAAGACACGAAAGCCGGCCTATTTGGGTCGGCTTTTTGCGTTTCATCGGTGAACTGCCAGCGGTGCCGCCGCAACCAGTAAAGAGGCTGGAGCGATATCATGATCGCGCCAGCCTTAGAGCGTTTCCTTGTTAAATAGAAACGTTCTGCCGGAGCAGGTTTTCGTCAGGGCAAAGGCGATTGGCGAAGGGCATACCCAAAGGTACGGTCGAGCCGATCGCCTTTGAGCCTGGCGGAAAGATGCCCGGCCCTCCCGTCGCGCCGCTTCGCCGTGCGAAGCGATTAGCGCGCCGGGCGATTGAAGCTCTTGCAGATTTGCCAGCAAATCTGCGGGAGGGTTGGTTGAAACGGGCCACCTGCTTGCCCGGACGGCTTGGCCGTATGCTTTGGCTACGGCACGCATCCTCCGGACAATCAGTCGATCCCGTTTGAACCAACAGAACTGTTTCTATTTAACAAGGAAACGCTCTAAGCGGCTTGTTCCGGAGCATTTCCTTTAACAAGGAAACACTCTGATGAGTCCCTGAAGAGAAACAAGTGTGCCTCTCAGCCGACTTTTGCCAGCCCCTCGCGCGGCACGTAGTACTGGCCGAAGCGGTTGGCGAGGAAGTCGTCGAGCGCCACATCTTCCTGCTTGACGAAACCGCGCATGGGCAGCCTGTCGTTGGCGAGAAGATCGAGAACCGTGCAGATGCCGGACGCGGTCGTGATCTGGATCGCGCTCATCATGCGACCGGAGACGGGGCCAGCATATACCTTGTTGGCGTAGGTTTCCTGCATGAAGCGGCCATTCTTCGTTCCGCAGACGGTGACGAACACGATGACTACATCCTGCATGGTGGCGGGAAGGGCGTTTTCGAAGAGATCCTTCAGCACGTCGCGGCGATTGCGCAAGTTGAGATCGTTGAGAAGCGCCTTCATGATCGACACATGGCCGGGATAACGGATGGTGCGGTAGTTCATGGTCCGCACCTTGCCTTCTAAAGTCGCGGCGAGTGTCCCAAGCCCGCCGGATGTGTTGAAGGCTTCATAGGTCATGCCGTCCAGGGAGAACTCCTCACGCTCTTCCAGCGCCGGAACGGCGGTCAAGCGCCCTTCGACGATCGCCTCGCACGGCTCGATATATTCATTGATCAGGCCGTCCGTGCTCCAGGTGAGATTATAGTTCAAGGCGTTAGACGGATATTGCGGCAAAGCGCCGACACGCATGCGCACACTGTCCAGCTTGTCGAAGCGCGACGCCAGATCGGCGGCGACGATGGAAATGAAGCCTGGTGCCAAGCCGCACTGGGGAATCAACGCCAACTCCGACGTTTCGGCCAATTTCTTGACCTTGCGAGTGGATTCGACGTCTTCAGTGAGATCGAGATAGTGGATGCCGACCGCGACAGCCGCCTCGGCAATACCAGCTGTCAAATGGAAAGGCGCTGCCGAAAGAACGGCAAACTTGTCCTTCAACAAAGCCTGAAGGCTGAGCCTGTCGGTAATGTCCACCACTTCGGTATCGATCCGCTCATGGGATGGAACATTCGCCAGTTGATCGACCGCGCGATCGGCAACGGTAATGCGGTAATCGCTCGTCACGGCAAGCATCCAGGAAATAGCCGAGCCGATATTGCCAGCACCAACGACAACGATGTGTTTCATGATCTGTCCCCTCAAAGACTTATGGTTGAGGTAATAGAATGCCGCCGCGCCATCACGATTCGTAGCTTCACTTTGTTCATATAGATGTATAAAATTATGCAAAACGCCGAAGGAAATATGCAGAATGGCCATCACCGACAAGGACCGCGCACTGCTGTCTCTTCTGGGTAGCAATGCCCGCATGCCGGTTGCGGAACTGGCGCGCAAGCTCGGCCTGTCGCGTACGACGGTTCAGGCCCGGATCGAGCGGCTTGAGGCGGAAGGCGTCATCGCTGGCTATAGTCTTAGGTTGTCGGAAAATTACCTGTCCGGGCTGGTTCGCGCCCATGTGCTGATCACCATCGGCCCAAAGGCTTTGGCAACCGTCACGGTCGCATTGGCCGCCATAAAGGAAGTCACGACGCTGCATTCCGTCAGCGGTAGTTTCGACCTGATCGCAATCCTTGCAGCCCCATCCATCTCCGAGCTCGATGGACTGATCGACACAATCGGCGCGCTGGACGGAGTGGAGCGCACACTTTCATCGATCATCCTCTCGACGCGAATCTCGCGCTGAGGCGCCATCTCGTGTAGCCGCTCTCAGGTCGTTTTTCTCCCCAAACCCTCTACGCTTCATCCAGACTTCCCCGGCGCGCCTTGAAGAACATCTTCAGTCGCTGAAGATCTTCCGCGCTCCAACCTTCCGGTGCCGTGACCTCCATCCATGCCTCGATGTAGTGTTCGGGAGCATAGACATGGCCGTAGCCCATGGGCGCAGTGGTCGCGGCAGCCACGTCCAGCGTCAATTGCAGAAAGGTGACAAGTGGGAACCAGCGGAACGAGGAGGAAACGTCGCGGCCGCGAGGCCGGTTCATCCATTCCGGACGTCGGTAGACGGATGAGGTTTCGAAAAAGGTGATCGGGTCGCTCGCATACTGCAAATAGACGATCCGCATCGGTCCCCAGGGGACGTTCGGCATCGTCGCGGTCTGATACTGGTCGGCAAAACGGATGACGGAAGAGTGGCGAAATTTCGGCAGCCATTGTGGTGTGCCGGGCACCCTCCCATTCGTCGCCATCCGCCATGTGGGGCTGGCAAAGGGGGGGCCGCTCCACAATGCGCCTTGAAACGGATCGGCCAGGACATCGTAAAGGTCTGACGACTTCTGGCTGTTCAGCGCACCGAGGCTTAGCCCATGAAGATAAAGCTTGGGGCGCGTTTCTTTCGGCAGCGTCGTCCAATAGCCGTAGATTTCCTCAAACAAGGCGCGCCCCGTTTCGACGCCGTAATCCGGCTCGGTGAGGAGGGCGATCCAACTGGAGAGATAGGAATACTGCACCGCTACGCTGGCGATATCGCCATGATGCAGATACTCAACCGTATCCAGCGCCTCAGGATCGATCCAGCCGGTCCCGGTCGGCACCACCACGAGGAGAGCGTGGCGTTCAAAGCCTCCCGTGCGTTTCAATTCTTCTAGCGCAAGTTTCGCCCGTGCCACTGGCGTGTCTGCGGAATTGAGCCCCGCATAGACGCGGATCGGCTCAAGTGCCGCTTTCCCTGTGAAGCTCGAAATCTGTTGCGCCGTAGGGCCAGTCGCCACGAACTCCCGTCCACGCCGTCCGAGTGATTGCCATGTCATCAGGGACGTATTGCTGCCGGTCTTCAGTTGGTGCGTCGGTTGTGGCACATCCGGCTCGATCAGACTATCCACCTGTTTCAGCGAACTGTCAGCAAAGCGCAGGCCGATGTCGAAGATCAGTCCGTTCAGTACCATCCACGCCAGCGCGATCGCCGCAACGACACTCACGACATTCGCCAGCCGGTGAGGCAGGAAGCGGCGACTGCGCAGGGCCAGCAAACGACGAACGAGTTGGAAAAGCCGCCCGGAACCAATCAGGATCGCTGCGACTGCGATTGCAATCGCTCCTGTCCTGATCGGGTGGCTGCTGTCGAGTGGGCTCATCTCCATCAAGATACGGATGGAGTTCTGCCAGGTCGCAGCCTGCCAGAGAAAGCCGATGGCCGCGACGGCGGCGGCAAGCGACAGGACGAAGCGGACCCCCCGCCTATCATGCGGGGAGAGCTGCGGCAGCTCCAGATAGAGATAGACCTCCTTCAACACTGCGCCGATGAGGTATCCGATCGGGAAGGAGAAGCCGCAGAGTACACCTTGCATGACGAAGGTGCGCGGGAGAAGGGACGGTGTCAGCGAAGCACAAAACAGCAGTGTGCCAAAGACGATGCCGGTGCTGGACAGTGGTCCAAGAAAACGCCTGATCCACCGCAATGGGTTATACCTCCGCCTGCTTCGATCACTGGGGAAAACCCACCCCAGACAACCGCGTTAGGTGCGGTCCACGCACCAATCTAAAGCATGTCGCACAAAAGTGTGCAGTGGTTTTTCGATAACGACATGCGATAACAAAGACCTCAAGCGTATGAGCCAATCTGAAAGATCGCGACACGCTTTAATACAAGCTGTGCGACCGTGGAAAGAAATTGACACACAACGAAAAGCCCGCGACCGACTTTCGTCATATCGCGGGCTATGTCATCTGCCGGAACACGCCATCATGGCGTGCATGCGGCAATCACTTCTTTGGAGACTGCGAAGGCTTTGGCTGGCTACCACCTTCGCGCATCTGCCGCCATTCGCTCTCGAGGCGGTCGTAAATGTTCTGGGGAATTGTCGCTGTCATGGCATTCCTCCTGACTGGGTTGATGCAGCTCCATTAGCGGGCTCTGAAACCAAGTAAGAGGGCGAGAGGTTCCCGGATTCAAGCAATAATTTTCTCTTAAATCGGTTCGCACCTATTAAAATCGATTAAGAAATTTTCAAATCGATTTAAGTGGCGCTCTGAGGATGTGGAAAATCCGCACCTTATTGGGCGTCTCTTTTCATAGACGCGCCAAGACCATCCAGTGACCGTGATTCCCGCTACTCGCGAGCCGCTGCGCCATCACTGAAAACCGTTCCACAACGACGGGCCTTCACTGCTCTTCTCCCTGTCTATGACAGGTGGTTTCGGTAGAATGCCGTGCGACCCCGCCCTGTAAGCTGGATTGAACCGGTCGCGGCGGGATGATAGGCGATTGCTTCAGTCTTCTGCCGCGACGTTTCAATAGACAGGTGCATGCTCATGATCCGCCACATCGTTTTCTTCACCGTTCCGGAAGCCAATCGAGACGCCGTGCGCAAGGGGCTTTCGGGCCTGACGGCCATCCCTCACGCCTCGAAGCTGGAGATCGGCGAGAATGTCAAGAAGGACCAGTGGGGCAACTCCGTGGACTTCATCGTCTATGGCGAGTTCGAGAGTGAAGAGGCGCTCGCCGCCTATAAAGCCGACCCGGCCTATGATCTTTCAACCAGAACCGTGAAACCACTTCGCGATACGCGGATCGCCGCGGACTTCGATGCCGATAAGGCGGTGACGTCCCCGATCAAGTAAGCTCGGCATTGATAATGGGTCAGTCACCGGGAATAGTATCATACCTGTCGGTAAGCGGTTGATACCTTGGGCATTTTGGAAGACAAAGCCTGCTGTTTGCTTTCTGCTCAACCATTTTATGAATGGGTGGACTCTGTTTCTGAAGTCTTGTTCGCAAGTGATTCAGAAGACTCGGAAAAAACCGCGGCCGTAGCTAAGGGCGGGTTCTTTGTTGCCGCGATACAAGCTTGCAGTAGTCTACACGGCAATGGTTACACCTTTCTGAAAGGATGGTGTCGGTCCCGCTTCGGTCGGGTTGCTATCCCCAGCTTGAACGGAAGCAAAAGCCCACATTCATTTGCCATTCAGACGCTTTGGACTAAATATTGCCTCAACAAACTATTTCGACGTGCATCCGACTTTTTATGGAAGTTTTTGCAAATGGCATCACCTCTAATCATCGCGACGCTTGCAGCCGGAATGTCCGGCTTCCCTGCGCCGCAGGCTGATTGGCGGGCCGGAGCCGTCGAAGCGCCGATTGTTCGCGTTGCGAGCGACTGCACCGGAGCCGTCTCCCGTGTCGTTCGGGAAACCGGCGGGCAGCTTTTGTCGGTCTATCCGTCCGGTGACGGTCAATCCTGCGTGGTGACGGTTCTTGTGCAGGGCAATGGCGAGCGTCCCCGCAAGGTCACGATGCGCGTGCCGATGTAGTTGAACCCCGATCGAAATCTCCATACATCTGCTATAGACACATTTCGAGTGCCGGCTCTGCTGCCGGTTGGACTGAAAAGGGGCAGACGATGCGCATTCTCGTGGTCGAGGACGATACCAACCTCAACCGGCAACTGACCGACGCGCTGAAAGAAGCGGGCTATGTGGTCGATCAGGCGTTCGACGGCGAGGAAGGCCACTACCTCGGCGATACCGAGCCCTATGACGCGATTGTGCTCGATATCGGTTTGCCGCAGATGGATGGCATCACCGTTGTCGAGAAATGGCGCTCTGCTGGCAAGTCCATGCCGGTTTTGATCCTCACTGCGCGCGATCGCTGGAGCGATAAGGTGGCCGGCATCGATGCTGGCGCCGATGATTACGTAACCAAGCCTTTCCATGTGGAAGAAGTGCTGGCCCGCGTGCGTGCGCTGATTCGCCGTGCGGCAGGCCACGCGTCTTCCGAGATCATCTGCGGCCCGGTAAGGCTCGATACGAAATCGTCCAAGGCAACCGTGAACGGTGTGACCTTGAAGCTGACCTCGCACGAGTTCCGTCTTCTTTCCTACCTTATGCATCACATGGGCGAGGTCGTCTCGCGCACCGAGTTGGTCGAGCACATGTACGACCAGGATTTCGACCGCGATTCCAACACGATCGAAGTTTTCGTCGGGCGCCTGCGCAAGAAGCTCGGTGTCGATCTGATCGAGACCATTCGCGGTCTCGGCTACCGGATGCAAGCACCGCAAGATGCGAAGTAATTCACTCACCGCCCGCGTTCTATTGCTGGCCTCGGCATGGTCCGTGCTGGCACTGGTGGTGATTGCGGTGGTGATTTCGACGCTCTATCGCCAGGGCGTCGAGCGCAGCTTTACCGATCTGCTGCGCGCACAGCTTTACAACGTCATCAATTCGGTGACGATCTCCAACGAGAACACCTTGGCCGGTAGCCCACAGCTCGGAGACCTGCGCTTCTCTCAGCCGGATACGGGCTGGTACTGGGTGGTGGAACCGCTCGGCAACTTCCAGACGGCCCCTTTGGTCTCCTCTTCGCTCGGTGTTTCCAAGCTTGCCGTTCCGAGCATTCTCGATGTTCCCTTCGACAATCGCTACGAGCGTTATTACACGCTGACCGATCAAGCCGGAAACCGCATTCAGGTGGCCGAGACCGAAGTCGTGCTGGATGGAGAGGGCAGGGCCGCACGGTTTCGTGTGACCGGCAACCTCAACGTCGTTGAGGACGACGTGCGTGATTTTTCCAACAGCCTTTATTTGGCGCTTGCCGTCTTCGGAGTCGGCAGCCTCGTCGTCAACGGTCTTGCGATTCTCTATAGTCTTCGTCCACTCGACCGTGCTCGCGTGGCACTCGGGAAGATTCGCGGTGGTGAGGCCGAGCGGCTGGAAGGTGAATTTCCGCGTGAAATCCAGCCGCTGGCGCATGAGGTCAATGCGCTGATCGAGAGCAACCGGCGCATCGTCGAACGCGCCCGGATGCAGGTGGGTAACCTGGCCCACTCCTTGAAAACGCCGATCGCAGTGCTGTTGAATGAGGCGCGCACGCTGGACAGCCAGCACGGAGATTTGGTCCGAGCCCAGGCGGACGCCATGCAGGCACAGGTCCAATCGTATCTGTCGCGTGCTCGTATCGCTGCCCAGCGCGGCTCGATCCTCGCCCGAGCGGAGGCCGAACCTGCGCTGGAGCGCCTGATCCGGGTGATGCGGCGCCTCAATCCCGACAAGGCCTTCGAACTCGATCTCCACCAACCCGGCACCCTTCTCGCCATGGAGCAGCAGGATCTGGAGGAGGTCGTCGGCAATCTTCTCGAAAATGCTGCCCGCTTCGCTGACAAACATATTGCCGTGCGCATGACCAATGGCAGCCATCCATCCTCCGATCCTGACATTACGCGCCGCGCTTGGATCGAGTTGACTGTCGAGGACGATGGACCGGGTCTCGAACCCGACCAGATCACCGAAGCGTTAAAGCGCGGTCGACGGCTCGACGAAAGCAGGCCAGGCACTGGTCTTGGTCTGTCGATCGTCAGCGAAGTGGTTTCCGAGTATCATGGCAGGTTCACCCTGTCGCGTAGCGAACTCGGCGGATTGAAGGCCACGCTGCTTTTGCCGGGCCTATCGAAAGAGCTTGCTTAAGACACGCGAAAAGGCAATTAATTCAAGCCGGAAGACTGATGGGGATATGCCTGATGACGTGCGGCGCGATGTCGTTGCTAGGCAGGCCTTAGCAGCAGTTCAGCGTTGACAAGGAGTGGTGTTTTGATGGAAGCGATGTGCAGTGCAGATGCGAGAGCAACAAGGTCTCGCTTGGCCCGACCGGTTGTGCTGTCCCTGATCGTCGTTTCTGTTCTTAGTTCCTGCACCACCTCAAACACCCGTGGTTCGGCAAGTGGTGGAGGCCTGTTTGGAAGCCGCGGATCGTCTTCCGTGTCCTATATAGCCAACCTGCAGGGCGGTATCGTGTCGCGCAGTGGTATCCAGCTTAGCCGCGACGATTACAATAAGGCTCTGGAAGCGGAGTATCGTGCGCTCGAAACCGCGCCCGGTGGACAGGCCGTGACCTGGAGCGGCAGCGCCAGTGGTGAGGTTATCGCCAACGCGCCCTACCAGGTGGGCAACCAGAACTGCCGTCAGTATTCCCACACGATCAATGACAATGGCCGCGAGGCGAAGGTGCGCGGTGCGGCCTGCCGCAATGCGGACGGAACCTGGACACCCCTGACCTAACGTCCTCGGTCGGATCATCCCTCTAGGCGAGCGAGCGCGGTTTTCGCCTGCGGGTTCGCGCTTGCCATAAGTTGCTGCGCGATCATTCCGGCAGAAGCGAATGCTTCCATTTGACTTGTGTCAAGGAAGTCGTACCTCTTCCTGTGAGAGAACGTCGCGCGGCCGATGGCCTCAAATTCGTGTCATCCCGTTGCGGCTTGTTCCAAAGCAGCGCGCATTCGAGTAGTTGATTGGGAATGTTCTGGATCCTCGTTGCCATATTGACCGCGGCTGTCGCTATTATTCTCACCCATCCTCTGATGCGCAGCAGGCAGGATGTCGTTGTCGATCGAGCCGTTGTTGATCGAGAAGGAGAGGTTGCCGTCTATCGCGATCAGCTGGCAGAGCTTGAGCGCGAACGCGCATCCGGTCTGATCGGAGAAACGGAAGCGGAATATGCGCGCGCCGAGATCGGCCGGCGTCTGCTGACTGCTGCGTCGGCAAGGAGTGAGCACGATACTGCCTTAACCGCTCGCCGACATAGTGTAATCGCAACCCTTGTCACAGCGGTTCTGCCGATCACTGGTCTCTGTCTTTACTTGTTCATGGGTAGCCCTAATCATCCGGACATGCCGTTGGAAGCGCGTCTGGAAAATCCCGGCAACGACATGAACCTTCTGATCGCCAAGGCGGAGCGGCATCTGGCGCAGAACCCTCAGGACGGCGCTGGATGGGACGTACTGGCGCCGATCTACTTCAAGACGATGCGCCTTGGCGATGCCGAAATGGCCTATCGAAACGCCATACGCTTGCTCGGCGATAGCCCCGAGCGGCTGACGGGACTGGCCGAAACGCTGGTTACAGCCAACCAAGGCATCGTCACGCAGGAAGCTCAATCGGCCTTTGCCGATGCGGAAAAGTTGCGGCCCGGCAATCCGCGCGCGCAGTTCTATCTGGCGCTTGCACTGGAGCAGGCTGGCAAGAAGGATGAAGCGCGCGACGCCTTCGCGGCTATCTTGAAGGCCTCTCCAGCAGGAGCGCCCTGGATACCGCTCGTCAAGGCGCATCTGGAGGCAACCGGCGGCGATGCAGCGGTTGCTGCCGCGCCAATGCCCGAAACACCGGGTAATCCAACCGCTGAGGATATTGAGGCTGCCAACGCCATGGCGCCAGAGGATCGCAAGGCGATGATTGCCGGAATGGTGGAAAGTCTCGACGGCAAACTTCGTGAGCAACCCGACAATTTTGAAGGGTGGATGCGGCTATTGCGCTCCTATGCCATGCTGAACAATGAAAGCAAGGCGAAGGAAGCATTGCAGAATGGGCTGAAAGCCTTTCCACCTGCAGGAGAGCAGGGCAAAAGACTGCTGGCCTTGGCGCAACAACTTGGCATTCCGGCCGAGGGAGTGACGCAATGACGCGCAAACAGAAGCGATTGGCGATCATCTGCGGTGGCGTGAGCTTCATCATGCTTGCCGTATTTCTGGTGATGTTCGCCTTCGGCCAGTCCATCGCCTACTTCTACATGCCAGCTGATCTCGAAAAGACCTCCGTCGCGCCGGGAACGCGCATCCGCCTCGGCGGCCTGGTGGCGGAAGGATCGGTTAAGCGTGGCGAAGGCCGCACCGTCAGCTTCACCGTGACGGACGGGTCTGGAAGCGTTCCAGTCAGCTACACCGGCATCCTGCCGGATCTTTTTCGCGAGGGCCAAGGCGTGGTGACGGAAGGCGTGTTCGATGCTGCGACTCATGCCTTCATGGCAGATAGCGTGCTTGCCAAGCATGACGAGAACTACATGCCGAAAGAAGTCGCCGACCGGTTGAAAGACAAGGGACTTTGGCAGCAGACGCAAGATGGCAACAAGACCGGGGCGACCAAATGATCAGTGAAATCGGTCACTACTGTCTGATCCTCGCTCTCGCGGTTTCCGTCGTCGTTTCCATCCTGCCGGTCATCGGCGTTCGCCGTCACGATCGGGCGCTGATGGATGTCGCGTCCACGGGCTCGCTTCTGATGTTTCTTCTGGTGGGTCTCAGCTTCGGTGCGCTGACGCACGCCTATGCGGTTTCCGACTTCTCGTTGAAAAATGTCTTCGAGAATTCGCACTCTTTGATGCCGATGATCTACAAGTTGACCGGCGTATGGGGCAATCATGAAGGCTCGATGCTGCTCTGGCTTCTGATCCTGGTGTTTTTCAGCGCACTGGTTTCCGTCTATGGCCGCAATCTGCCCGATACGTTGAAAGCCAATGTGCTCTCGGTGCAGGCCTGGATCAGCACGGCCTTCCTGTTGTTCATTCTGTTGACCTCCAATCCATTCCTGCGTCTTGATCCCGTGCCGGCTGAGGGACAGGATCTCAATCCAATCCTCCAGGACTTCGGTCTCGCCATCCATCCGCCGCTGCTTTACCTCGGCTATGTCGGCTTCTCCGTCTGCTTTTCCTTTGCTGTTGCGGCCCTCATGGAAGGCCGCATCGATGCGGCCTGGGCCCGCTGGGTGCGGCCATGGACGCTGGCTGCCTGGACCTTCCTGACAGCCGGTATCTCGATGGGCTCCTACTGGGCCTATTACGAACTCGGCTGGGGAGGCTGGTGGTTCTGGGACCCGGTCGAGAATGCCTCCTTTATGCCCTGGCTTGCTGGCACAGCGCTTCTTCATTCGGCGCTCGTCATGGAAAAGCGCGAGGCGCTGAAGATCTGGACCGTGCTTCTGGCGATCATGACCTTCTCGCTGTCCCTGCTCGGCACCTTCCTCGTCCGCTCCGGCGTATTGACCTCGGTGCATGCCTTCGCCACCGATCCGAGCCGCGGCATCTTCATCCTCTGCATCCTGATGATCTTCATTGGCGGCGCCTTTTCGCTTTTTGCCTGGCGCGCTCCCACGTTGAAGGCAGGTGGCCTGTTTGCGCCGATTTCGCGCGAGGGCGCGCTGGTTCTGAATAATCTGATCCTGACAGTCTCTACCGCCACCGTCTTGATCGGCACGCTTTATCCGTTGGTTCTCGAAACCCTGACCGGCGAGAAGATCTCTGTCGGCGCCCCCTTCTTCAACATCACTTTCGGCCTGTTGATGATCCCGATTCTGATCGTCACCCCCTTCGGGCCGATGCTTGCCTGGAAGCGCGGCGATCTTTTGGGCGCCTTCCAGCGGCTTTATGTGGTTGCGGCTCTGGCGGCGCTCGCGGGACTGGCGCTCTGGTACATCGAGCATGGCGGGCCGGTACTGGCAGCACTCGGTATTGCGGCAGGCTTTTGGCTGATCTTCGGTGCGCTTGCCGATCTCTGGTATCGCGCCAACTTCGGCAAGCTGGCGCTCGGCGTGGCGTTGCGCCGCCTCAAGGGCCTGCCGCGTTCGGCTTTCGGCACGGCGCTGGCACATATCGGCCTGGGTGTGACGGTGCTCGGCATCGTCACTGTGACGACCTTTGAGACGGAAACCGTCGTCGAGATGAAGCAGGGCATGGTGGTGGAGGCAGGCGGCTACAGCCTGACTTTCGACGGCATCCGCCATCACGTCGGCCCGAATTACACCGAGGATCGCGGCCACTTCACCGCCCGCAAGGCGGGTGTGGAAGCAGGCGATGTCTGGTCCTCCAAACGCCTCTATACGGCGCGCCGTATGCCGACGACGGAGGCCGGCATTATGACCTTCGGTCTCTCACAACTCTATGTCTCTCTCGGCGACCCCATGCAGGATGGCGGTATCGTCGTGCGCATCTGGTGGAAGCCCTTTATCCTCTGTATCTGGGGCGGTACGCTGTTCATGATGCTGGGTGGTTTCATCTCGCTCTCCGACCGACGCCTGCGTGTGGGCGCGCCGAGCCGCAAGGCCAAACCTGCGAAAGCTGCAAGCCTGGAGCCGGCGGAATGAGAGCGATGCTGGCAAGATTATCTCTGCTCATCATTCTGACGCTCAGCGCCGTTCCCGCCTTCGCCTTCAACCCGGACGAAGTCCTTTCCGACCCTGCGCTCGAAACAAGGGCGCGCAATCTGACCGCACAGTTGCGGTGCATGGTGTGCCAGAACCAGTCGATCGATGACAGCAATGCGGAGCTTGCCCGCGATCTGCGTCTTCTCGTCCGCGATCGGTTGGTGAAGGGTGACAGCGACGACGCTGTCATCAACTATGTCGTCTCGCGCTATGGCGAGTTTGTGCTGCTGAAGCCGCGCTTTAGCGCAAGGACGCTGGCTCTATGGGGCGCGCCGGTCGGTCTTCTCCTGATCGGCGGTGCGGCAGTCTTCATCTTCTCCCGTCGCCGTGCCGCGCTCTCGGAAGGCCAGAAACTGACGGCGGATGAAGAGGCGCGCATTCGCGAACTGTTGGAGCGCTGACCGGTCAAAGCCTTTCAGGCGGCTTTGGCAAGATTACTATTTTTTCATTTCATAGACACTTCGCTGTAAGGTGAGAGTCCCTATATCTTTCGTCATCCACCGCTACTCCGGTTTACTTCGGAGGTTCCAGTCAGATGAAGAGAAAAGGTACTCACATGTCTCAATCGCAAAACGGACGCTCCTCGCTGAAGACGATTCTGAAGTCTTCGGCCGTAGGCGGTCTTGCCGCACTGATGCTTACCACCGGCGTCGCTGGGCCTATCGCCCGTTCCTTTGCAGCACCTGTCGAGGTTAATGCGCCTCAGGTGCCGAGCTTTGCGAATGTGGTTGACGCCGTTTCTCCCGCTGTCGTCTCCGTGCGCGTCAAGTCCAATGTGGAGCCGGTTTCCGACGACGGCAATGGTTTTTCCTTCGGCGGCCGCGGTCTTGATCAGCTTCCTGACGACCATCCGCTGAAGCGCTTCTTCAAGGAATTCGGTGGTCCAGGTGCGAATGAAGACAAGCGTGGGCCGAACCGCCACCGCGAAGGCAAAGGTCCCCTTCGCCCGGTTGCGCAAGGCTCCGGCTTCTTCATTTCCGAAGATGGTTACATCGTCACCAACAATCACGTCGTCGATGACGGCTCCGCCTATACGGTCGTGCTCAACGATGGCACCGAATACGACGCCAAGCTTATCGGGCGTGATAGGCGCACCGACCTTGCCGTCCTGAAGGTCGATGTCAATCGCAAGTTCACTTATGTGCAGTTTGCCGATGATAGCAAAATCCGCGTCGGCGACTGGGTCGTGGCTGTCGGTAACCCGTTTGGTCTTGGCGGTACCGTGACCTCCGGCATCGTGTCTGCCCGTGGCCGTGACATCGGCTCCGGCCCTTATGACGACTACTTGCAGATCGATGCGGCAGTGAACCGAGGTAACTCGGGTGGCCCAGCCTTTAATCTGAATGGTGAAGTGGTCGGCATCAATACCGCGATCTTCTCGCCCTCCGGCGGCAATGTCGGTATCGCCTTTGCAATCCCCGCATCCGTTGCCAAGGATGTCGTTCAGGATCTGATGAAGGACGGTAAGGTCGAACGCGGTTGGCTTGGCGTCCAGATACAGCCTGTCAGCAAGGATATTGCCGAATCGCTCGGCCTCTCCGAAGCCAAGGGTGCCTTGGTCGTTGCTCCGCAGCCGGGTTCTCCCGGTGACAAGGCTGGCGTCAAGCAGGGTGATATTATCACCGCGGTCAATGGCGATCCGATCAAGGATGCACGCGAACTGTCCCGCCGCATCGGCGCGCTGGCACCCAATACCAAGGTCGAGCTATCGCTCTGGCGCAATGGCAAGTCGCAATCGGTCAGCGTCACACTGGGTGATTTGGCAAGCGATGACGCGTCTGCAAGTGCCCAGGGCCAGAATGACAGCGGTCGTGGTGGCCAGTCCTCCAGCGAGAAGGCTCTCTCAAGCCTCGGCCTGACGGTGGCTCCTGCTGAAGATGGCAAAGGTCTTGCCATCACCGATGTCGATCCGGACTCCGATGCCGCAACGCGCGGCCTGAAGACGGGCGAAAAGATCACCTCGGTCAACAACCAGCAGGTCGCGTCTGCCGCCGATGTCGAGAAGGTGATCTCGCAGGCGAAGAAGGACGGCCGCACCAAGGCTCTGTTCCAGATCGAAACTGAGCAGGGCAGCCGCTTCATCGCCCTCGATATCGATCAGGGTTGATCCAGCAACCATGCGAGAGGGGCGTTTTGCCCCTCTCGTTTTTAGTCTTAGTACAGTGAGAAGGCTGCCCGAACATGCGGCGTCTTCGCGTTTTACGATCAGCGATCCGATGGCCGGTTTCGGCCATCCTGGGCCGAGGTCACTGTGAGCGGCACACCGCTCCTTATAATGGTGGCAGGCCAGGCAGACAGGAGACATCGTCATGGCAGAACTCATGAGCCAATCCATGGAAAGTCATCTGCATAATGCTCCGGGCGAACCTCTTTCCAGTTGTGCGCTGGATGATATCGACGTTAATGTTCCCCACATGAAGATACTTGTTATTGAAGATGATTTGGAAGCTGCCGCCTATATGACGAAGGCGTTCCGTGAAGCTGGTATTGTTGTCGACCACGCCAGTGATGGCGAAAGCGGCCTGTTTATGGGCTGCGAAAATGTTTATGACGTCATGGTCATCGACCGCATGCTGCCGCGACGCGACGGCCTCTCCGTTATTTCCGAATTGCGCAGAAAGGGCATCGAGACCCCGGTCCTCATTCTCTCCGCTCTTGGCCAGGTGGATGACCGCGTCACCGGTCTTCGCGCAGGTGGTGACGATTATCTGCCCAAGCCCTATGCGTTCAACGAGCTCCTTGCCCGCATCGAAGTGCTTGGCCGCCGCAAGGGCAAGCCCGAGCAGGATATGATCTATCGTGTGGGCGATCTCGAACTCGACCGGCTTTCTCATGACGTGCGCCGCAATGGCAAGGAGATCCTTTTGCAGCCGCGCGAATTTCGCCTGCTGGAATATCTGATGAAGAATGCCGGTCAGGTGGTGACCCGCACCATGCTGTTGGAAAATGTCTGGGATTATCACTTCGATCCCCAGACCAACGTCATCGACGTTCACGTGTCACGCCTGCGCTCCAAGATCGAGAAGGATTTCGACAAGCCGTTGCTGAAGACCATCCGCGGTGCTGGTTATATGATGAAGGACGAAGGCTAGCCATGCCTTCACGCCTGCGCCTGCTCTTCAGTTCCACCGCTGTCCGTCTCTCCGCACTCTATATTCTGCTCTTCGCACTCTGCGCCGCCTTCCTCGTCTTCTATGTGACTGCGCTGTCCGAGCGCCTCTTGAACCAGCAGACGCGCGATGCCGTGTTGCAGGAAGTCAACGACGTGCAGCGCATCTACGAGCGCGGTGGCATCAATCCGCTTTTGCGGATGATGGAACGGCGCGCCCGCCAGCCGGGTGCAAGCCTCTATGTCATCGCTGGCCCCAATGGCGAAATCCTTGCCGGCAACGTCGCTTCGGTACAGCCTGGCGTTTTCGACAGCGAAGGCTGGACGGAGTTTCCATTTACCTATGAGCGATACTCGGAAAGTGGCGACAGCGTAAAACATCTTGCGACCGCAAATATCTTCGTTCTCGACAATGGCCTTCGTATCCTCATCGGCCGCGACCTGGGTGAACCGACGAAGTTCCGGCTCCTTGTGCGCAACGCGCTGATGGTGGCGCTTGCCATTATGGGCGGCGGCGCCTTGATCATCTGGTTTGCGATTGGACAAAACGCGCTGAGGCGGCTCGACCGGATGTCGGCTGCGACGAAGAAGATTATGGCGGGCGATCTGTCCCAGAGACTGCCGCAAGGCCGTTCAGGCGACGAGTTCGATCGTCTTTCGGGCTCGCTCAATGCCATGTTGGGGCGCATCGAAAAGCTGAATGAGGGCCTGCGCCAAGTCTCCGATAATATTGCACACGACCTGAAGACGCCGCTGACGCGCCTGCGCAACAAGGCTGCCGATGCGCTCGAGGACCGCGATGAGAACAAGCGCCGGGCGGCGCTCGAGGGCATCATTGCCGAATCGGATCAGTTGATCCGCACCTTCAACGCGCTTTTGATGATCTCGCGTGTCGAGGCCGGCTCGATCGCCGCGGAAATGACCGATGTGGATATTTCGGCTATCGCGGAGGACAGCGCCGAGCTTTACGAGCCCGTGGCGGAAGAGGAGGGCTTGACGCTGACAACGGCCATCGAACCGGGGCTTGTGGTGCAGGGAAATCGCGAGCTGATCGGCCAGGCCCTGACCAACCTGATCGACAATGCCATCAAATATGCGGGTGGGCATGACGGTGAAAAGCGGCTCTTTGTAAAGCTTGGCCGAAGTGAGGAAGGCATCATCCTCTCGGTTGCCGATACCGGCCCCGGCGTTCCAGCTGAAAAGCGCGGCGAAGTGACCAAACGCTTTGTGCGACTGGATGAAAGTCGCTCCAAGCCCGGAACGGGCCTCGGTCTCTCGCTGGTGGAGGCGGTGATGGAGCTTCACAGCGGTGAACTTCGTCTCTCCGATACCGATCCGGGCAACGAAAATGCGCCGGGCCTAACCGTTTCCATGGTCTTTCCCGTCACTCAAAACCCCTGAGTGCACCGCTGGATTTGCGCCGATATTCGCGATAAGTCCCGTTGGTCCGAAAAGAACAGGCAGGAGACCTTCGATTTTCGACTATCTCGTTGTCGCTGTCATGGGGCTGCAAGCTCTGGGCGTCATCTGCCTGGTTGCCTTTACGCTTCGGTTTCTTTTTCTGTTGCCGTTTCGCGCGAGGCGAAGGCGGGATGTGGTCATTCGGGAAATTTATGGGCCCGGCAGGTCTTTTTCCATTCTGGTCCCAGCTGATTGGCAGAATAAGAGCGAGGGAGAGTTCTTCTTCGTCGGCGTTGACGGGGATGGGCCTGTTCTAGCCGGTGCCGCCTGGCAATTCGAAAGGCTCGTCGCAATGCGCCCCTTTGCCGATACGCGTTTTGACGGGGTCGGCGCAATAGAAGTCTACAAGCAGCGCGGTCGTGAGTTTCTGCTTCAGAACGGAGGCATTGGTCGGGAGTATGTCGGCATGTCGGTGGCCGACCGGAAAATGAGGTCCTACGTCGTCGCCTGCTTTGTGGCAGGCACATACGGTGTCGAAATCACATTGACGACGACGCGGAAGGATTATCGACGCAACCGGGCGCGCTATCTGGAAATGTTTGCCAGCCTTCGTATTCTAGGCGTGGACAAGCAGGTCAGTGGCGAAGCGGCAGAGACTGCACCCGCAAACGCGACACTTCACTAACTATGATCTCGACCGGTGACACGCGATGCCCAGACCGAATGCCTGTCTGCGGTGGTCTTCTCCAAGTGCACAAGGGATCCTCCTCTCCGAATCGACGCACCATTCATTCCGAAAATCGACTCCGATTTTTAGGGCCGATGCTGTAGACGGGACATGGGAATGAGGACGAGGAGACAGGAATGCGACTGAGTGAGGTTCAGCCGGACACGATACGTCCCTATACGCAAACCGAGCTGAAATCGGTTCTGTCCACCTTGAAGGATATTGCGTGTAACGAGCCGGCTGTGGCCGATCTGCTGGCGAGTGAGGGTACGCTCAAAGGATTTATTGCGCACGCCTTTACATTATCTCCATACCTGCGCGATGCGGCAGTGTCCGATGAGGGTTTGTTGACGCTGGCGATTTCCGGGCCGGTCGAGACGATCCTCGAGACGCTGGTGCGTGATGCACGCGATTGCTGGCGACCGGGTGAGGATGGGGGTGTCCCGACCGAGGCAGAGGTGATGACGAGGCTGCGCGTCGCCAAACGCCGCCTGGCCTTCATCGCCGCGTTGGCCGATCTCGGCCGCATCTTTACCGCCCGTGATACGACACGATGGCTAAGCGACCTCGCCGACGCCGCGCTGTCGGCGGCGATCGATCATCTGCTCCTCGCGAACCATCATAGTGGCAAGCTCAACCTCAAGAACCCGCAATCACCGAGCGAAGGTTCGGGGCTTATCGTGCTTGGTATGGGCAAGCTCGGCGCGCGTGAGCTCAATTATTCCTCCGATATCGATGCCGTCGTGTTCTTCGAGCCCATGGCTGGCATCGTGCCAGATCCCCTGGATGCGCTGGAAACCTTTGGCCGAATGATGCGGCGGCTGATCCGCATCATGCAGGAGCGTACCGCCGACGGCTATGTGTTTCGAACCGACCTTCGCCTTCGTCCCGATCCCGGCTCCACGCCACTTGCCATACCGGTCGACGCCGCGCTCCTCTACTATGAGGGCAGGGGGCAGAACTGGGAGCGGGCAGCCTATATCAAGGCGCGGCCTGTGGCCGGCGATATCAAGGCAGGCGAAGGCTTCCTGCGCGAGCTGACGCCCTTTGTCTTCCGCAAATATCTCGATTACGCCGCGATTGCCGATATCCATTCGATCAAGCGACAAATTCATGCACATAAGGGCCATGGCGCGATCGCGGTGAAGGGGCATAACGTCAAGCTCGGACGCGGCGGCATTCGCGAGATCGAATTCTTCGCCCAGACGCAGCAATTGATCGCAGGCGGGCGCATGGCGCCCTTGCGTGTCCGCTCGACTGAGGAAGCGCTTGCCGCGCTGACGGATGCCAAATGGATCGATGCGGAAACCCGTGACAGCCTGACGGAAGCCTATTGGTTCCTGCGCGAGGTCGAGCACCGCATCCAGATGGTTCGCGACGAGCAGACGCATATCCTGCCGGATACCGAAGCCGAACTAAAGCGCATCGCCTTCATGCTCGGCTTTGCTGACACCAAAGCCTTCTCCGAAAAGCTGGAAGACGTTCTGCGGCTGGTGGAGCGCAAATACTCCGCTCTCTTCGAACAGGAAACGAAGCTTTCCGGCGAGAGCGGCAACCTTGTCTTTACCGGTCAAAAGGATGATCCTGACACACTGAAGACATTGGAAAGACTTGGTTTCGAGCGTCCTGAAGACATGTCGCGGGTGATCCGCACCTGGCACAATGGCCGCTACCGCGCGACGCAATCGGTCGAGGCGCGCGAGAGACTGACAGAGTTGACGCCGGACCTGCTGAAGGCCTTCGGCGAGAGCAAGCGCGCCGACGAGGCGCTGCTCCGCTTCGACAACTTCCTGTCCGGGCTGCCGGCTGGCATCCAACTGTTCTCACTTCTGGGTAATAACCCGGCGCTACTGTCGCTGCTGGTCACGATCATGTCGTCAGCCCCACGACTGGCAGAAATCATCGCGGCCCGACCGCATGTCTTCGACGGCATGCTTGACCCGGCGCTGATGACCGAGATACCGACGCGCGATTATCTCTCCCAGCGCATGAAGGGTTTTCTCTCGCCTGCGCGCCATTACGAGGACATTCTCGACCGGCTTCGGATTTTCGCTGCCGAACAACGCTTCCTGATCGGTGTCCGTCTATTGACTGGTGCAATCATTGGCGAGGTGGCGGGCCGCGCTTTCACCCACCTTGCCGATCTCGTGATCGAAGCGGCCTTGAATGCCGTCCTGGCTGAAATGGCGACGGCACATGGAGCCTATCCGGGTGGACGCGTCGCCGTCATCGGCATGGGTAAGCTCGGCTCCTTTGAACTGACTGCCGGCTCCGATGTCGATCTCATCCTGCTTTATGATTATGACGACGAAGCTGGCGAATCCGATGGGGCCAAGCCGCTCGACGCGGTGCGCTACTTCACCCGCGTGACCCAGCGATTGATCGCAGCACTCTCCGCGCCGACGGCCGAGGGCGTACTCTATGAGGTCGATATGCGCCTCAGACCCTCTGGCAACAAGGGGCCGGTGGCGACGCGCATCTCCACATTCGAGAAATATCAGCGCGAAGAAGCTTGGACGTGGGAGCATCTGGCGCTCTCTAGAGCCCGACTGATCTGCGGTGATGCAACCTTGATGGCCGATGCGGATCGGATCATTGCCTCGGTCCTGTCGCAAAAGCGAGACGTGGCCAAGGTCGCTGCTGACGTGCGGGAGATGCGCCAGCTTATCGACAAGGAGAAACCTGCCGAAAGTCTGTGGGATTTCAAGCTTATTCCCGGCGGATTGGTCGATCTGGAATTCATCGCCCAGTATCTGGCACTGGTTGCGCCAGCAAAAGATCTGCCTTCGCATGAGCCGGGAGAGAGCACGTCCGATGCACTCAAGCGCATGGCCTCCGAAGCGATGGAACCGCAGGCGCATGATGATTGTATCGAAGCCATGCGGCTCTTCACCGAACTGTCGCAGATCATAAGGCTCTGCATCGATACGGATTTCGATCCGAAACAGGCGCCTGCGGGCTTGATTGATCTCGTCTGCAGGGCAGGTGACTGCCCGGATGTTGCGACGCTGGAAGGCGAGGTGAAGCGGCTGTCGAAAGCGGTCCGTAAGACCTTTTCAGCACTGGTCTCCCCCAAAAGCGATTCCTGACATTCGACACATCATCATTAGCGCGAGGAGGATTACGCATCCATCGTGCGACCAAGCGCACGGGTCGTCCTCGCGGCAATAGAAAGGATCTTCCCGGGCTGGATTGATCGAGGCGGCATCCCCACCTACAGCATCGGCCCGAAAATCGAAATCGATTTTCGGAAACGTACGATGCGTAGATTTAAAGAGATAGAGCGTCCTTAGTGCGTCCGAAAAGACGCGCGGCGCTCTAAGGCGAAAGCTAAAACGAGAGCGTCTTGATGTTTCACCTTATTTTCGGAATTCCATGGCTGGTGGTCGCTGTCCGCTTCATCCAGCCACTGCCCTGGGTTTGGCCTTTGAAGCTTGCCCTTACGCTGTTGTTTCTTGCCGCTTCGCAATATCACCTCTTCAGTCGCCTCTCGTCCGGCTCGGTCTTCTCGCCTGAGTTTCCAAGACCACTGATCATCTGCTTCAACCTGCTCTTCGGCTTCATGCTGCTGCTCGCCGTCTTCCAGATTGCTCTGGATGTGGTGTCGGTGATCCTGATGCTGTTCAAGGGGCACTTCCCGCTGGTGCCTTCCGGTGTCCGTTACGGGATGGCGGCTGTTGCTCTGGCTCTCTCCGCCTTCGCCGTCAGCCAGGCGGTCCGTGTTCCGCCACTGAAGGACATCGAGATTGCTGTCCCAGGGCTTGATCCAGCTTTCGATGGCTATCAGATCGTGCAACTCACCGACCTGCATATCAGCCGCCTCTTTCCTGCCTTCTGGACGCGTGCAGTGGTCGAGAAAACCAATGCGCTCAATGCCGACCTGATCGTCATTACCGGCGATCTCATCGACGGCAAGGTTGAAGCCAGAAGCAGCGACATTGCGCCATTGGCAGAGCTTAAGGCTCGCGATGGCGTTTACACTATTCCCGGAAACCACGAATATTTCTTCGGCTATGACGAGTGGATGGCCTATTACCAGCGCCTCAACATGACGACGCTTGCCAACAGCAACGCTGTCATCAAGCGCGGCAACGCGAAGCTCGTGATCGCTGGCGTCACCGACCTCTCATCGACGAGAACGGCGTTTCCCGCACATGACACGGCGGCGGCACTCAGAGGCGCCCCCGCCGGTGCGCCTGTCATCCTGCTCGATCACCAGCCCCGTCAAGCGGCAGACAATGCCGCACTGGGTGTAGCAGTTCAGCTTTCCGGCCACACGCATGGCGGTATGGTCGTTGGGCTCGACCGCGTGGTCGCAGGCCCTAATAACGGCTTCGTATCCGGTTTCTACGATGTCGGCGGCATGAAGCTTTACGTCAACAACGGGACGGCGCTCTGGCCAGGCTTTGCGCTGCGACTCGGCATTCCCTCCGAGCTGACCCGGATCACTTTGTTATCGCGCTAAAGCATGCTGCGCTAAACTGTGCGATGGTTTTGCGATCCCAAAGGCGGTGAGCGAGGGTCTTCAATTCAGCTTGTGAGAGCGCAGGAGCTCCAGCTTGTTCCTCGCCTGATAAGCGAGATACGGCATATCCTTGGCGACATGGGCGTGCGGAATGAGGATAGTGACCACCGTTCCCTTGCCCTCGCAGGAGCGGATTTTCATTTTGCCGCCATGGAGCCTGACCAGCGAGCGGGAGATGGCAAGACCGAGGCCAGAGCCACCTTTGCTCTTGGCATATTGGCTCTGTACCTGCTCAAACGGCTGGCCGATCTTGTTGATGGCGGCAGTCGGGATACCGATGCCGGTATCGGCAATCGTCAGCATCAAGCCGTTCTCGTGCACATGGGTGCGAAGCTCGACGCGGCCGCCGTCGTCGGTGAACTTGACTGCGTTGGACAGCAGGTTGAGCATGATTTGCTTCATGGCGCGGCGGTCGCCGTTCATATGCATATTTCTGCACAGGCGCTGCTGAATAGTGATGTTCTTTTGCGCGGCCTGGATGGCCGTCAGGCGCAAGGTTTCTTCCACCAACGGCGCAAGATCGACCCTCTCGCGGTTGATGCGCATATGGCCTGCTTCGATCTTCGACATGTCGAGAATGTCGTTGATGACGTTGAGCAGGTGTTGGCCGCTATCATGGATGTCGCGGGCATACTCGCTGTACTTAGGCGAGCCGACCGGGCCGAACATTTCAGCCACCAGAATTTCGGAAAAGCCGAGAATGGCGTTGAGTGGCGTGCGCAACTCATGGCTCATATTGGCGAGGAATTCGGACTTCGCCTTGTTGGCCGCTTCGGCGCGCTCCTTTTCCGCCTGATAGAGGGCATTCGCGTCCGAAAGCTCGGTCTTCTGCCGCTCGAGCTTGTGGCGGGAGGCGGAAAGATCGCCAATCGTTGCCATCAGGCGGCGCTCGGATTCGCGCAGTCGGTCCTGGTGGCGCTTCAGAAGCGTAATGTCCGTACCGACGGAGACAAGACCGCCATCGCGGGTACGGCGTTCGGTGATCTGCAGCCAGCGCTCATCGGCAAGCTGCACTTCCGTGGTGCGCGATAGTCCCGACTGATCGGAGTCTGCCACACGGCGCTCGACGATCGGACGTGCGGCGGCGCTGTAAACGACCGAACGTTCCGTGCCGGGCACCAGTGCGCTGTCGGGCAGACCATAGGCCTGCTGGAAATGCGTGTTGCACATCACAAGGCGATCGTTCTTGTCCCACAGGACGAAAGCTTCCGATGTGCATTCGATGGCTTCTGCGAGGCGTTGATCGGCCTCCGCATAACGTTGTGCCAAGCGGTGCTGCTCCGTCACATCCATGGCGATGCCGATGACGCGCGGGCCGTTCCCCGTGTGGATCACCTGGGCACGGGCGCGCAGCCAGACGTAATGCCCATGGGTATGGCGCATGCGGAAAATCTGATCGATCTGGCGCAACTCGCCGCAGCCCACCGAGCGTGCGAGTTCGTAGAGATTTCCATCTTCGGAATGCATCATGCGTGCCGCATCGCTGAAGGAGAGCGGCTCGGTGCGCGGCGGCAGGCCGAGAATTTCATAAAGCGACGTGGACCAGAACATGCGCCGTGTCGACAGATCGAAGTCCCACAGGCCACAGCGGCCACGAGACAGGGCCGTCTCGACGCGAAGGTTGGATTCGACAAACACTTCGTCAGCGGTACGCGCCCGCTTTACCTGCATGTAATAGGCATAGAGAATGACCAGCAGGATGGAGGAAATGCCAGCGAAGAGGGTGACGTTCATCGCCACTTCGCTGCGCCAGAAGGCGCGCATGGGCTGCAAGGAACGGGCAGTGATGATCATGCCGCCATCGGATCCAAGCGGCAGCATCGTGGCGTAATGCGGCGTATTATCGATATCCGTTTCGATCGTTCCAGGCGCGCCGGGGAAGCGGCGAACAATCGCGATCTCTGGAAGCAGGGTGGTCAGCGATGTCCCCACATAGGATGCCGCGTGAAGGCCGACGCCGCCGAAGATGCGGCCATTCATTCCCGCCACCAGCACGACGGTATCGTCATCCATGCTGCCAGCCGGGAAAGATTGATTAAGGCGACGTTCGACGGCGGCCCGGTCCTGCGTGGCAGCCAGAGCCTCGACGCCGGAAAGAGCTGCGCGTGCCGTCAATGCGGAAAGCGCTGTCGTCTGCCGTGCCGCATTTTCCATGCGCTCATATTCCGCGGTGATACCGAACATGCGCGATGCTGCGATGACGACCAGGAAAGCGAGAATGAGAATGGGGATAAGACGCTTGAGCAGCGTCTCAAGCCTGCGGGCCTGCAACAGCATGGCGAGCAGGTTTCCGGCTGAAGAGAAGCTCTCCGCTGCCCTGTAAGCCAACGCCGTCATTTCAACAAATCTGGCATAGGGTCGCTCATCGCCCGCAGTCGCCCGCCGCACGTTCGTCATTGTCCCGCCTTGATGTCCCTCGTGTAAATTCGAAGCGCCGCCGCTCGAATCTGCGCCTAATGAATCAAAGCCGATTCGCCTTGTCCAGAGATGAAAGTTAAAAGATTTTTAACCCTTTGAACCGACTCGCGCTTTTTTTCGAGCGCCCGACAATGCTGTTTTGGCTGCCGTTACGTCAGTTGTGGTCAAAGGCCTCAAGCGCGATCGGCAGGGCCTGCACCACGCAGTTTCCGACCGCAGGCAGACCTGCAAGAACGGCGCTGACGATCTCGTCCCGCGATGCGCCATGGGCCTTGGCTTCCTGAACATGAAAGGCAAGACCGCTCTCCAGCCGCGCGGCTGCGAGAATGCCGATATAGACGAGGCTCTGGGTTCTGGCATCGAGCGCTGAAGCCTTGCCAAGTCCTGCAACTCCTTCAAGCCATGCTGTGTAGTGGCTTGGTGCTTCCTTGCTGAAGCTCTGGAATGCCGGGCTGATTGTCATGTCGCGTCTTCTCTGTGCCGATCGATCGGGCAAATTTACGAGAAGAGCGGGAACCTGTTCTTGATCTAAAACAAGAAAAGGCCGGAAGCCCGGCCTTTTCTCATAGAGTAGCGGGCCCTGTCAGCCCTTCAGCATACGTTCGACAATGTCGCGCACGTCGGTCGAGAGCCCCGCGCTACGCTCGATCGTGCCGAGGGCAGCACGCGCATGATCGGCGCGAACCGCCTCGAGCGATCGCCAAGAGCGCATGGAGGTCAAAATGCGTGCTGCGAGTTGCGGATTGCGCTTGTCGATGGATATGATCTGCGCGGCCAGGAAGTCGTAAGCCTTGCCATCCGCACGATTGAAGCCCGTTGGGTTGCCGAAGGCGAAGGTGCCGATCAGCGAGCGGACGCGATTTGGATTGGTGGCGATGAAGTGCTTGGACGCCATCAGGGACGTGATGCGTGCCAAGGCGCCGTCTCCCGGAATAGCGGCCTGAAGCGCAAACCACTTGTCCATCACCAGAGCATTATCGGCAAAGCGCGTTTCGAACGCCGCCAGCGCCTCGGACGCTTCGGCGGAGTCCGGGAACCGCTGGGTCAAGACGCTCAGAGAATGCGCGAGGTCAGTCATGTTCGAAGCATTGGCAAAGGTCTGCGCGGCGCGGTCGGGCGTCTCTTCCGCATAGGACAGATAGCTCATTGCGATATTGCGCAGAGAACGACCTCCGGCACTTGCGGCATCCGGCGAATAATCGCGTTTTTCTTCGAAGCTTGAGAAGAGGCGCTTGAAGGTTTCGATGCCGGCTTTCGCGACCGCACCCATAACAGCGTTGCGCGCTTTGTGAATGGCGTCGGGATCATTATCCTTGCCCATCTCGCGCGCCACATCCGCCTCGCTCGGCAGCGCCAGCGCCTGGGCACGGAAGGCTGGTTCGAACTCATCATTACCGGCGATCTCGATCAGCGTCGAGATGAAGGCCGGATCGACGCTGACCTCCTTGCCGGACCGCACGGCCTGCGTTGCCGCAATCAGGTTGGGCAGGGCAAGGGCTGTCAGGGCCTGCCAGCGCGAGAAGAGGTCGGTCTCGTGACGGGCGATCTGGATCAGATCGTCCGACGATTGCTCCAGATGCAGGTTGATTGGGGCAGAGAAACCGCGGTTGATCGATAGAACCGGGCGCGACGAAATGCCGGAGAAGGTGAAGCTCTGGCTGCGTTCCGTCAGATGCAGGACACCGTCCTTGAACTCGCCGCCTTCAACCTTGCTCGGCGTGGCGAACTGGCCGTTATCCAGAATGAGGGCGGTCGAAAGCGGAATGTGCAGCGGCTCCTTGCGGCTCTGGCCGGGCGTCGGTGCAACCGTCTGTTCCAGCGACAGCGTGAAGGTCGCCTTTGCCGCATCATAAGAAGTGGAGGCGCTGACGAGCGGCGTTCCGGCCTGGATATACCAGCGGAAGAACTGCGTCAGATCGCGTCCAGTCGCGTCTTCGAAGCACTTGACGAAATCTTCAACCGTCGCCGCATCGCCGTCATGACGCTCGAAATAGAGGTCTGTTCCCTTACGGAAGCCGTCTTCTCCCAGGATCGTTGCGATCATACCGGTGATTTCGGCGCCCTTTTCGTAGACGGTCGTCGTGTAGAAGTTGTTGATTTCGCGATATTTGTCGGGACGGGGAGGATGGGCCAGCGGACCGCCATCTTCGGGAAACTGCTCAGACTTCAAGTGGCGGACATCGGCGATACGTTTGACCGCCCGCGAACGCATGTCGGAGGAAAATTCCTGGTCGCGGTAGACGGTCAGACCTTCCTTGAGGCAGAGTTGAAACCAGTCGCGGCAGGTAATGCGGTTGCCTGTCCAGTTGTGGAAATACTCGTGCGCGATGATGCGCTCTATATTGGCATAGTCGGCGTCGGTGGCAGTTTCCGGATCGGCCAGAACATATTTGTCGTTGAAGACGTTGAGGCCCTTGTTCTCCATCGCGCCCATGTTGAAGTCGGACACGGCGACGATCATGAAGATGTCGAGATCATATTCGCGGCCAAAGCGTTCTTCGTCCCACTTCATGGAGCGTTTCAGCGCGTCCATCGCGTAGATCGCGCGTGGCTCCTTGCCATGCTCGACATAAATCTTCAGCGCCACCTCGCGACCGGACATCGTGGTGAAGCTGTCCTCGACAACACCAAGGTCACCTGCAACGAGCGCGAAGAGATAGCTCGGCTTCGGATGCGGATCGAACCAGGCAGCGAAATGGCGGCCTTCGTCGTAATTGCCGCCGCCAAGGAAATTGCCGTTCGACAGGAGGAGCGGATTGCCTTCCTTGGCCGCGATGATGGTGATCGTGTAGGGCGCCAGCACGTCGGGACGGTCTGGAAAATAGGTAATGCGGCGGAAACCTTCGGCCTCGCACTGCGTGCAGTAGACGCCGTTGGTGCGGTAAAGACCCATCAACTGGGTGTTGCTTTCCGGATTGATATAATTGGTCACGCAGATCTCGAAGGGCGCCTCTTCCGGCAGATCGCGAATGGTCAGTCGTTCTGGAGTGACGTCATATTGCGTCTTAGGCATCTCGATCTGGTCGAGAAGCAGGCTCGAAAGCGTCAGCTCGTCGCCATCGAGGATAAGCGGCGAAGCCTTGTCCGCGCCCTCGCGGCGGTGAAAGATCAGCCGCGCTTCCACCTTGGTATTTTGTGGGTCCAGTTCGAATGTGAGGTCAACCCGTTCAAGCACGAAATCCGTTGGGCGATAATCCGCCAACTGAACAATCTGACCCGTATCTGTTCGCATAACTATTCCCGAATGAACCTTGCTTTTGCCGCTGCCTAACCATCATGCGGACATGATGGGTGAAAGTAAACTTGTCGATACGCGTCACCATCATGGAGAGGCGGGGGACATGAGTCCCTGAAGTACTGCCAGAAAGAAGCTTTAATCCGCATCCGCGCACTTCCCATGGGAGTATGATTTCATGAAATGTTGAACGATTACTGAAGCTGCCAACACGCAGAAAGAGAATATCTCGAAAATCAAACGCGCTTTGGGATCCATCTTAACTCTCAATCGACAGGACCGACCGGCCAACCCCGCCGAATCGGTTTACCTCCGTTGGCCTGCGTGATCTAATGGCGTCAAAGTCGATCTGCTGTGCGGTGCGCTCGGGTCAAACTCCAATCTGCGGGCACCGCGTCTGCAAATCCCGATCGCAAGTTCCCATGAGTGCAGACACATACAGTCCCGTGAGGGGCATTCTCCTCAAACTCACATCCGTCGCATTCTTTCTCGTCATGCAGACCTGCATCAAAGCCGCCGGACCGGATGTTCCTGCGGGACAGATCACCTTCTTCCGCTCGGCTTTTGCCATCCTTCCGATCGTTCTCTATCTGGCCTGGCTTCGCAGCCTCACACGTGCTTTCCACACGAGCAATCTGTTCGGCCACTTCAAGCGCGGCTTTCTGGGCATTCTGTCGATGATGTGCGGCTTCTATGGCCTGACCTTGCTGCCGCTGCCGGAATTCATCGCAATCGGGTATGCCTCACCGTTGATGTCCGTGGTCTTCGCCGCCCTGATGCTGAACGAAACGGTGCGTATCTACCGCTGGTCAGCGGTCGTTGTCGGCATGATGGGGGTTGTCATCATCCTGTGGCCGAAGATGACGCTGTTGCAGAATGGCGGGCTCGAGGCAGGCGAAAGCATTGGCGCTCTGGCAGTCCTGTTTGGTGCGGTGCTCGGTGGATTGGCGATGGTCCAAGTGCGCCAATTGGTCGTGACAGAACGCACGCCGACGATCGTGCTGTATTTCTCGCTGACGGGCACGCTGATTTCAGCCTTGAGTATGCCGTTCGGTTGGGAATGGTTGAGTATGCAGCAGGCCGTTCTTTTGGTTTCCGCAGGCATTGCTGGCGGTATAGCCCAAATTCTGCTGACAGAAAGCTACCGTCACGCGGAAGTATCGACGATCGCACCCTTCGAATATAGTTCGATCCTGCTTGGCATTGGTGTTTCCTATATTCTTTTCGGCGATGTGCCGACCTTCACGATGCTGCTCGGAACCAGCATCGTCATTTCAGCAGGTATCTTCATCATCTTCCGCGAGCACCAATTGGGGCTTCAGCGTAAAGCAGCGCGCAAGGCCTCAACACCATCCGGTTGATTGCGTCTACCTGTGAATAAACACCTGTGAATTTTAAGAAAACTTCATAGTCTGACGCAGAAATGTGTTATGTACCTTATAGGTTGTGGGTATTGGGTGATGCATCTTGCGTTGGGATTTCAAGCCAGAAAAAATTGGGCAGCGCGGCGAGAGAAATGTCAGGCGTCCTCTTTTTCTTCTTGAGAGACGTGCCGCAGAATTATTGATGGCGGAGCACCGCCGATGAGCTTTACTTACGATGAACTCGTTGCTCATCCCGGTCTTTTGGGCGCCATTCAACATTTGGCGCGGGTATTGCGTGGGCGTTTCGATGAGAACCCCCGCCTTGCGCGCCTGCTGTCTGCGCACCAGAAATGGCTTCTCACACAGATGGCGATGGCGCTCAGCGCCGAGCAGCGTGCCCAAGGTTTCACCGTCGCCCAATTGCGTGAAATGGTGATCTCTACAGGCGTTGCCAGCCGCAACACGGTACAGAATTATCTCGATCAGCTTGAGATCTATCGCTACATCGAAAAGGCGAACCGTTCTGCCGCGACGAGACCCAAGCGCTATCGCGCCACGCCGATCAGCGAGCAGGGGATTTTCAACTGGTACTTGGCAAACCTCTCTGCCATTGACGGAATGGATAACGGAAACCGCGCTGCAGCGCTGATGGCCTATCCTCAGATCGTTGAGCATGCCCAACCCGCCGCAGCGCGCGCCTGTCTTGCGGATCAACATTGGACCGAGCCGCCGGAGCGCGTCGGGCTTTTTCAATGGGTGGAAGCTGGCGGTCTGGTCATGGACGAGATCGTCACCCGTGTTCGGGATACGGAGAATGAGCGGATCGATATCGGCTATGTCGATGTCCGAGCGCTGGCGGCCACCTTCATGATGTCGCGCACGCATCTGCAACGGCTTTTGAACAAAGCTGCTGAACAAGGCAGCGTTGGGTGGGTGGACGATACGCCACGCAGCGCCATGTGGCTGTCCCGCGACTTTCTTTGCGAATATTGCGGCTGGCAAGCGAGGAAGCTCAAGCACGTGGAAGACGCGTTCCTTGAAGCGAAATCATTGCTTCGGGGCCAACTGAACGTGGCTAGGTAGAGGATTAAGGCTCGCAGAATGGCTGTCGCCGACAAGGGACCACGAGTCAACGTCCACCCGACGCGCAGACTTAATGTCCCACCGGCCAGGCTGTTTTGCGAAGCTCCCGTCTGAAAATGCAAAAAGCGCCTTCCAGATGAAAGGCGCCTCATCAGCATGGCAATGCATGCGGCATGTGCGGACAAGGCCGCACCAGTGTCGTCTCAGCGTTCGCGAAAATCTGCAAAAACCGCCGAAGGACGGGTGGCGCGTACCTGCTGTGTCGAAGCGCGTGCAGTCAACTGTTCGTTTGTTACACCGAAACGGTGATAGCCCTGACTGGAGCGTGGGCCGAGGCCAGCAAGTCGAAGCGTTTCAAAGCCGGAATGAACCGGACGGTAGCGAGTGGTCATTGCCTTGGTTCCTTAAACCTTTTCCTCCCAAGACATGGTTCTTATCGCAGTGCGGCATAGATTCGGCAACCCGGCCTAATGCGTCGCTGTTATGCGCCATTTGCATGGCTTTTTTCATAATCCGTTTACAATGATCAAAAAGGAAGCATTCATAAATCGCGCAAACACGCCTTAAAAGCCAATAAATCGTTCCAAGCCAACGACTTACTTGCCGGGGCATTTAAAAGCTCTTGCGGGTGCAGCGTTGCAATAGCAGGGGCTTTCTCTGCGCCCACTGCGACATCACGCCACTGCCCCCGGAGCGTATGGATCGTTCCAGAGCCGCCAAAGAAAAAACGCGCTGTAAAGTTGCCGAGAAGCAACAGTGCTTTCGGCTCGGCCAGAGCGATCTGTCGCTCGATGAAAGGACGGCAGATTTCCATCTCCGGACCCGACGGCGAGCGGTTGCCCGGCGGACGCCAAGGGACGACATTGGTGAGCATCAGCTTGGTGCGTTCAAGCCCGATCGCGGCCAGCATGCGGTCAAGAAGGAGTCCGGTCTTTCCGGTAAACGGAGTGCCTTCCCGATCGTCATCGGCATCCGGCATCGGGCCGATCACCATGATGCCGGAGGAGGGGTCGCCTTCGGCAAACACCGTGTTGCGGGCACTGTTTTTCAGATTGCAGCCGTTGAAACTTTCCAGCGCAGTCTTCAATTCGGCAAGAGACCGCGCGCTTTCGGCCGCGAAACGTGCCGAAGCGATCGCCTGATCGTCAGGCAGTGCAACGTTGACCGCCGCCGCAGGAGCAGGGGCGGGTGCGCGAGTAGATTGCCGCGCAGAGGGTGAAGCTTGCTGCGGCGCGCTTCGCACCTCAGGCTGTTGCGGTTCGCTGCTTCTTTGTGGCGCACGCGCCTGACGGTTTGCTGCAAACTCGGCAAAGCGGTCCAGTGGCTCGTCTTCCAGCAACCAGTCGACGCCAGCATCTGCATGGAAATGCAGAAGTGCAGCCAGTTCTGCCGGGGAAAGGTCCTGTGCCGAGATCATGACCCGCAAACTAGAGCGTTTCCTTGTGAAATGGAAGCGGTTCTACCGGGAGATTGTCCCGGCAGGACCACAGGGGGCGGGCTCTACCGTATCGTTGGATATGCCCTTCGCCCACCGCCTTTGGTCTGGCGAAAACCTGCTTTCGCCAAACGGTCCCTACGCCGTCCAGCGCGCAATGTCGCCGCTTTCGCCAATCATCGCCAGACCATGGGCGATGGAAAGAAGTTCGCCGCCGCTTTCGATCTTGTCGGCATCGAAACGGCGAGTGAAGAGCTGGCGCACGGCAGGGACAAAGGAGGTGCCGCCGGTCAGGAAGACCTTGTCGATGGCTTGAGGCGCCGTGTTCGTCTTTGTCAGAACCTCGTCTAGTGCTTCTTCGATCTTGGCGAGATCGTCGGCAATCCATTGATCGAAGTCGGATCGCTTGACCATCTTCTTACCTGCCGCGCCAAGCGGCGAGAAGTTGAACTCTGCCTCTTCCTGGGACGAAAGCGCCATCTTGGTGGCAGAGATTGCCTGGTAGAGGGGGTAGCCCTCATCATGCTCGACCAGTTCAACGAAGAGCTCCAGCTTTTCCGGCTCAAGCGCCGAGCGCAGCAGCGACTTCAGATCGGAAAACTCTCTGGAAGTCTTGAAGATCGACAACTGATTCCAGCGACCGAAATTGACGTAGTAGCCGGATGGTACATCCAGAACCTTGTCGAAGCTCTTGAACTTGCTGCCCTTGCCGATTTCCGGCGAAACCAGATTGTCGATCATGCGGAAGTCGAAATGATCGCCCGCAACGCCAACGCCCGAATGGCCGATGGGCGTTGCGGAAAGCTTGCCGCCATGCGTTTCGAAGCGGATGAGCGAGTAGTCGGTGGTGCCGCCGCCGAAATCCGCCACCAGGACATTGGCATCCTTCTTCAAGCTCTGCGCGAAGTAATAGGCCGCTGCCACCGGCTCATAGACATAATGGATTTCGGGAAAGCCCGAGCGTGTAAGTGCTTCATTGTAGCGGGCAAGCGCCAATGCTTCATCGGGATTGGAGCCGGCGAAACGCACGGGGCGACCGGCGATCACAGTCGATACATCGTCCTTCCATTCATCGCCTGCATAGGTCTTCAACTTGCGCAGAAACACCTCCATCAGATCTTCGAAGCTCTGGCGCTTGGCATAGATCAGCGTGCCTTGGAACAGCGAAGAGGCGGCGAAGGTCTTGATCGATTGCAGGAAGCGGCACTCGCCAGCGTTCTCGATAAATTGCTGGATGGCAGCCTGGCCTGCCTCGACATGAAGCGCTGCTGCACCCAGCCCCTTGTCCTTCATGAAGGAGAGGGCGGTACGCATGCTGTCTGTCGTTCCGGCACTGGAGGTGAAGCGCATCGAGTGGCTGCTGTTGCCTGTTTCGGACAGCGCCATAACTGTGTTGGTCGTGCCAAAATCAAGCCCGAGTGTCCGTGTCATGACGAATATCCTTATGAGCCAAAGAGAAAGCAGTCCCGGGATGAATGCGAGCATCCGGGCAATAAAAGGCGCGCAACCGCGCCCGCCTATTTTGAAGAGGGCGCGTGATGGCACAGCGAATTACGAATGGCAAGCGCGCGCCGACAGTTTTTTTACGCGTGCTCCTTCATTCCCGCAGCCTTGTCTTTCAGCCATGCGGCAAAGGTGGCCATGGCATTGGTGACGGCGCGCGACTTCAGCCTCGTCAGCCAGTAGCAGCCCTTTGACACATAGACCGGAAACGGTTGGACAAGATCGCCCGAGGAGAGGTGGCGCTGGAACATCAGGGGTGGAGCAAGCGCGATGCCAGCCCCCTGAAGGGCCGCTTCGACCATGGGCACTGAGGAGTCGAAGACGATACCCTTCAGTCGAGGCGCGGGAACGCCGGCCTCGGAAAACCAGTCCGGCCATTCGTCGGCACGGTAGGAGCGCAGTAACGTCTGCTGCGTGACGTCGTGAGGGGTTTTGAGGCGCGTGGCGATTGACGGGATGCAGAGCGCAGAGAGCGGTGCGGAAAACAACTCTTCCGCCTCGGTGTCGTGCCACGCGCCGTTGCCGAAGCGGATCGCGAAGTCGAGGCCTTCTGCAGCGATATCGACGCGGTTGTTGTTGGTGGAGAGGCGGATATCGATGAAGGGATAAAGGTCCTGGAACTCAGTGAGGCGGGGGAGCAGCCAGCCGACGGCAAACGTCCCGACCGCACCGACGCTTAGCACTTCCTGAAGATGCCCATCCTCAAAACGCTGTAGGATATCGGCCATACGGTCGAAGGAATCGCGAAGCGTCGGCAAAAGCGCCAACCCCTCGTCGGTGATCATCAAACCGCGCGGCAGACGTTTGAAGAGCGCCGCACCAAGGCGGTCCTCCAGTAATTTGACCTGATGGCTGATCGCGGTCTGTGTCACGCAAAGCTCGATGGCGGCACGGGTGAAACTCAGGTGCCGGGCAGCGGCTTCAAAGGCGCGCAGCGCGTTCAGCGGAAGGTGAGGGCGAACCATAGGATCGTGTCCAGAGTAGCGGGAAGGCCAAGTTTAATTCATGGCTGGAGCCAGATATCATCATTTGTCGCGTTCAGGCAAACCACCGTAAATCTCTTCCATCGAAACTTTAGAATTGACGCATAGAGGGGATTGTCATGCATCAGTCCATGATAATGACGAAGAGACGAACAGCGGCTTTCATCGCATCGCTCGTGGCGGGCTTCTCTTCGATGGAAGCCAAAGCGGCTGAAAAGCTGCATTGCACCGTCGTTCTGGACGCCGAAAGCGGGACTGTTCTGCACCGCGACGGCACGTGCGACGAGGCTTTCGCTCCGCAATCCAGTTTCAAAATCCCGCTCGCTGTCATGGGTTATGATGCGGGAATTCTCAAGGATGCGACCAATCCGCGGTGGAACTACAAGACGGAATGGAAAAGACCGAAGCGCGAACAGAAATCTGTCGATCCGACGATCTGGGAGCGGGATTCCATCGTCTGGTACTCGCAGGAAATCACCCGTCGATTGGGCAAGGCCAAGTTTGGTGACTATGTTCAGCGCTTCTCTTATGGCAATGCCGACGTCCGCGGGGTTGCTGGACAGACGGATGGCCTCACGGAATCCTGGCTGATGTCATCGCTGAAGATTTCTGGCGATCAACAGGTAGACTTCGTGCGTCGCTTCGTCACCGGAAAGCTGCCCGTCTCCAACGAGGCGATTGCGAAAACGGAAGCCGTCATCCCGCTATTTTCAGCGGCAGACGGATGGCAGGTTCACGGCAAGACGGGATCGGGGCGCATGCGCACCAAGGCCAACACCTATGATGGCGACTGGTGGCTCGGCTGGTTCGTCGGTTGGGCGCAGAAGGGAGAACGCAAGGTCGTGTTCGCCAGCCTCAAAATCGAGGATTGGAAAAGCCAAGAGCCTATCAGTTTCGCGACTCGCGATGCGCTGATCGCCGATCTGCCGAAGCTCGTCAAATAACGATCAGCGAAGCGCTCGGCGCGCGACGACGATCAGGATGATGCCACCGAGTGCTACCAGCGCGCCGCGCAGCATCCACGGGCTTTGATTGATCATGAAACTGGAAGCGGGGTAGGGGAAATAGCCGCTGCCCTGGCCAATCCAGATCAGACCGATCAGCACGATTAGAACGCCGAGTATGCTTAAAATCGTGCGAAGTGCCTGCATGGTCTTCTCCCAAAATCAAAGCCTTCCCGAATGGTATCCGGAAAGGCTCCCAGTTCAAAGCGTTACATCAAGCCGATCTGCAAGATCAGATCGACTTTGCCGCTCCACCATCCACATGCAGCATGGTGCCGGTAATATAGCTGGCCGGCTGAGAGCACAGGAACGCGCCTGCGGCAGCGAATTCTTCCACCGTACCAAGCCTACCCGCGGGTATGCTTTTGACCGAGGCCTCGCGAACCTCGTCCATGCTCTTGCCAAGGCGTTTTGCGTTTGCGCCGTCCAGTTCATCAATGCGATCGGTGTGGATGCGTCCGGGCAGCAGCATGTTGGCGGTGATGCCGAAACCTGCGACTTCACTGGACAGTGTCTTATTGAAGCCGACAAGCGCGCCGCGCAGCGTGTTGGAGAGCGCGAGATTTGGAATGGGCTCGAACACGCCGGAAGAGGCAATGGTCAGAATGCGGCCCCAGCCTTGCTCCTTCATCTGTGGCACGAGTGCGTTGGTGAGGGTGATGACCCGTAACACCATGGATTGAAAGAACGTGTCCAGCTTTTCGGGGGTGATGTCCTGCGCCAGACCCGGTGTCGGGCCGCCTGTGTTGTTGACGAGAATATCGATGCCGCCAAGCTTCGTCTTCACCGCTTCGATCATGGATGGCACGAAGTTTTCTTCGCCGAGATCGCCCCAGACCCAATCCGCCTTGCCCTTGCCGAGCGCGTTGATCGCCTTGGCGTTGGCATCCAGCTTTTCGCCGCTGCGCCCGACCATGAGCACGTTAACGCCCTCTTTTGCCAGCGCCGTCGCGATGCCGAGACCGAGGCCGCGAGACGAGGCCAGAACCAATGCGCGCTTGCCGGAAATACCCAAATCCATGACGGTGTCCTTTCATGCTCATGATGATTGCCCACGCTTGTAGCGCCTGCGTCCAGCCCTGAAAAGTGTTGATCGGCTTGGCCTTGAGCGCGGTTGCTTGCGCCGCCTCTTGCGCCTCGGTAAGACAGCCCCGTGAATTTTGTGTTGGCAGAGGATGGGCTTGAACGTGTGGAACGAGCGCCAGAAAGTCGAAAACCGCAAGAGTGACGACGCCCGCAGCGAAAGCGACATCGATTATGGGCGGATCATCCACTCCACCTCATTTCGACGACTGCAAAGCAAGACGCAGATCCTAAACCTCGGCGATAGTGACTTCTATCGCACGCGCCTGACGCATTCTCTGGAAGTGGCGCAAATCGCGGCAGGTCTGGTCAAGCATCTGCGCAAGGCCTTTCCTCATCATCCGGTGACGGCGGAACTGCCGGAGCATAGCCTCATCCAGGCGATCGGTAGCGCCCACGACCTTGGCCACCCGCCCTTCGGTCATGGCGGCGAGGTCGCGCTGAATTACTGCATGCGCATGGCAGCAAATCCGGACGAAGCAGGGCGCAACGGCAATGGCGTCATTACCGACATCGCCAAAGCGGGCTTCGAAGGAAACGGCCAGACTTTACGCATTCTCAGCCGCCTTGAGACATTTTCAAAAGCCAATGGCGCCAACCTCACGCGGCGCACTCTGCTGGGTGTTCTGAAGTACCCCGTTGCCTATTCTAAAGCGGCCCATCCCGCGCGCCTGCCAAAACTGCATGACGGTCCTTCGACGCTGCGCATCATCGACACGCAGGCCTCGAAGCCTCCGAAATGCTACATGGATTGTGAGACGGATGTGGTGGACTGGGTGCTCGATCCTCTGCCGCAGGCCGATCGTGATCTTTTCCAGACGGTGACGCAGGACGACGGAAAACACGCCAAGTCGCTGCACAAATCACTCGATTGCACCATCATGGATGTGGCGGACGATATCTCCTACGGGGTCCACGATCTTGAGGACGCGATCGCCATGCAACTCATCAGCCGCGATGCCTTCAAGAAGGAGGTGACGGCGGATGACTGCGAGAGCTTCATGGCGATGCTCAATAAGAACCATAAGGATAAGCGCGGCAATGACGTCTATCGCGAAATCGTGGATGGGCTCTTCGGTAATAGCGGCGACCGCAAAATGTTCATCAGCATGCTGGTCGGCTATTTCATCACAGATGCGCGCTTTGCCGACGACGAGCGGTTCGAAACGCCACTCTTGCGTCACCGTGTGAAGCTCGGAGGTGATCGTGCTCGACTGCTGAAGGCCTTTCAGGATGTCGTGCGCAAACACGTGATCAAAAGTCCGCGTGTCCAGCATATGGAGTTCAAGGGGCAGGGGATGGTCGTTGCTGTCTTCGAAGCGCTGCAGTCCGATCCTGAGCGCCTGCTACCGGAAGATGTCTTCCCGCTTTACGAAAAATCCGGCGGCGATCTGCGCATCATCTGCGACTTCGTTGCGGGTATGACGGACGGCTATCTCGTCAGAACCTATGAGCGACTGTTTTCACCGGGGGCGGGGTCCGTATTCGACAGGCTCTGAAGAGGCAAAAACGACAATACGGACCGAGATTTGAAGGGTGATCTTTTTCATGACCGAACAATCACTGCTCAAGCTTTCGATCGCCGTCACCGTGATCCTGGCGTCGTGCGGGATTGCGGCTGGTCTTTATTCCGGCTCTTTCGCCGTCGTGTTCGATGGCATCTACTCGCTGACCGATGCCTTCATGACCATGCTGGCGCTGATGGTGGCGCGTTTGATCGCCGCCTCGGCGCTGCCCAATCCAGGCGGCAAGCTGGCGGAACGCTTCACCATGGGTTTCTGGCATTTGGAGCCGATGGTCCTTGGTTTGAATGGCACGCTCTTGATAGGGGCCGCTGTCTATGCGCTCATCAATGCGATCGACAGCCTGATGGATGGCGGCCGTGTGATAGCGTTCGATTATGCGATCATCGTCACCTTCTTCACCTTTGCCGTCTCGCTTGGAATGGCGTGGTTCATTCGGCAGAAAAACCAGATGCTGAAATCCGCCTTCGTCGCGCTTGATGCCAAAAGCTGGCTGATGAGCGCCATGTTGAGTGCAGCACTTTTCGTCGCCTTTATGGGCGGTTATGCCTTGTCTCACTCTTCCTATGCTTGGCTAGCATCCTACACCGACCCGGCCGTGCTGGCGCTCGTCTGCCTCGTCATCATCCCGATGCCTTTCGCCAATGTGAAGCAGGCGCTGGCCGACATCCTGCTGGTCACGCCGACCGAGTTCAAACTGCATGTGGATAAGGTCGCGAAGGAAGTCGTTGAGAATTTTGGCTTTTCCTCGCATTATTCCTATGTCGCACGCGTGGGGCGCGGTCGGCAGATAGAACTCTTCTTCATTGTGCCGAAAAACGCACCCGCCCGTCGCCTGGAAGAATGGGACGCCATTCGCGACCAAATCGGCGAGGCGCTGGGTGGAGAAGGGCACGACCGCTGGCTCACCATCGTGTTCACGACGGACGAGGAGTGGGCGATTTGACGGGGACCCAGCTCGTCCCAATCCCTTGACGACGCACACCATCATTCCTATTCTTGATATTACGTGTACGTAAAAGTAATTGATAGTCATCAGGTTGTCGGACAATTTGGTGGCGCCATGTAAGCATCGTTGCTATTCATCTCGACAAAGCGCTTTTGCTTTGCCAAGAACGATGACGCGAACTGCTTGTTGCGACGACGTTTTTCCACACGTCTTCGGCTGCGGTTTGGTGTAGGGCAGGAACAACGAAAAGCCGGATGGGACCGGTAAACCGACGAGGATCTTATGACGGAAGAAATGGAATTGCCGGAACGTGAATCGATGGAGTTCGATGTCGTGATCGTCGGCGCTGGACCTGCGGGCCTTTCTGCCGCCATCCGGTTGAAACAGGTCAATCCGGACCTCTCCGTCGTGGTGCTGGAAAAGGGCGCTGAAGTCGGCGCGCATATTCTCTCCGGCGCAGTGGTCGATCCAATCGGTATCGACCGTCTGTTGCCCGGCTGGCGCGAAGAGGAGGGGCATCCCTTCAAGACCGAAGTCAAGGACGACCAGTTCCTGTTCCTCGGACCTGCCGGCTCGATCCGTCTGCCCAACTTCGTGATGCCGCCGCTGATGAACAATCACGGCAACTACATCGTCTCGCTCGGTCTCGTCTGTCGCTGGCTTGCGGAAAAGGCGGAAGCGCTTGGCGTGGAGATCTATCCGGGTTTTGCCGCAACCGAAGTTCTCTATAACGACGAAGGCGCCGCCATCGGTGTTGCCACCGGTGACATGGGTATCGAGAAGAACGGCGAGCCCGGCCCTGCTTTCACCCGCGGCATGGAATTGCATGGCAAATATGTGCTGATCGGTGAGGGCGTGCGCGGCTCGCTTGCCAAGCAGCTCATCAAGAAGTTCGATCTGTCGAAGAACAGCGACGTCCAGAAGTTCGGTATCGGCATCAAGGAGCTATGGCAAGTCAAGCCTGAGAACCATAAGCAGGGCCTCGTGCAGCACTCCTTCGGCTGGCCGCTGGGCATGAAGACGGGCGGCGGTTCGTTCCTTTATCATCTGGAAGACAACCTCGTTGCCGTCGGCTTCGTGGTTCACCTGAACTACAAGAACCCCTATCTCTATCCTTTTGAAGAGTTCCAGCGCTTCAAGACGCACCCGGCAATCGCACCGACTTTCGAAGGCGGAAAGCGCGTCTCCTATGGTGCGCGCGCCATCACCGAAGGCGGCTACCAGTCGGTGCCGAAGCTGACGTTCCCGGGCGGAGCGCTGATTGGCTGTTCGGCAGGCCTCGTCAACGTCCCGCGCATCAAGGGCAGCCACAATGCGGTTCTCTCCGGCATGCTGGCGGCGGACAAAATTGCAGCAGCTCTCGCGTCTGGTCGCGCCAATGACGAAGTGATCGAGATCGAGAATGAATGGCGTGGCACCGATATCGGCAAGGACCTGAAGCGGGTGCGCAATGTAAAGCCGCTCTGGTCGAAGTTCGGCACGGCGATTGGCGTCGGTCTCGGCGGTCTCGATATGTGGACCAACCAGCTCTTCGGCTTCTCCATCTTCGGTACGCTGAAGCACGGCAAGACCGACGCGGAAAGCCTGGAGCCCGCAGCAAACCACAAGCCGATTGCCTATCCCAAGCCGGATGGCGTCCTGACTTTCGACCGTTTGTCCTCGGTCTATCTCTCCTCCACCAACCATGAGGAGGACCAGCCGGTTCATCTCCAGGTGAAGGACATGGAGCTTCAGAAGCGCTCCGAGCATGATGTCTATGCCGGACCCTCGACGCGCTACTGTCCCGCCGGCGTCTATGAGTGGGTGGAGAAGGAAGGCGAGCCGACCTTCGTCATCAACGCGCAGAACTGCGTCCACTGCAAAACGTGCGACATCAAGGACCCGAACCAGAATATCAACTGGGTACCGCCACAAGGCGGCGAAGGGCCAGTTTACGCCAATATGTAATATTGACGTGGCCCGCTCGGCTTATCGCTTCATCTGCGAGTAAGACGGTGCGCCTGCATGAGGGGATGATGCGATATGGCGACGATCCGTGCCGGACGGCAGGACGACTTTCCACGTTTGGCGGAAATCGAACTGGATGCCTTTGTTGTGTGGGCAGAAGTCTGCGGGGTATCGCAGCAGCCTGTCTCCGCGCCGGTCTTTCTGCTTGAGCAGAGCCTCGACGAGGGACTTCTTCTGGTGGCCGAAGAGGCGGGACGTGTCGTCGGCTTTACGCTTGGGCTGAACGAGGGTGGCAATCTTTATGTCGTCGAACTCGACGTAGAGCGCGCCGCACAGGGCAGGGGCATCGGCACCTCGCTGATGCTGGCTCTGCTGGATGTCGGACGTGAGAAAGGACTTACTGACGCGGTTCTTACTACGGATCGTTACGCGCCTTTCAATGCGCCCTTTTATACGAAGCTCGGCTTTCGCATCCTTGACGCGGAGGAAACGTCAGTCTTTCTCGCGGAAAGGCTGAGGGCTCAGATCGACTCTGGTCTTGATCCAAAGCGTCGCGTGGCGATGCTGAAGAAACTGTAATCCTATTCTTGCTACTCGCTTAGCTGTTATTTCTGAACAACCTGCAACCTGAAGGGTTAGGGCATCAATGATAGTGATCAGGGAGGCGTTTACAGTTGCGGGCTGGATCATTTAGATGTGACAGAGCCCCTGTATGTGAAGAGGGTCCCTCACAGGTTAAGAGGGTCAATATACCCCTAAAAGGGGTTGGGAGTGAGCAATGAGGAAACTTGCCAGAATGGTCTCGGCTTTGCCTAGCAATCATTTGCTGGCTGCGGTCGCAGCGGTGATCGGCGCGATATCGATAAGCGGTCAACCCGCCATGGCGGCGAGCTGCCGAGCCGACGCATCCACTGGCATCGACTGGAGCGAATGCAACAAGCGGCTCTTGATGCTGGGCGGCAGCGTTCTCGACGGTGCCGACCTGCACGGAACGGACTTTACCTATACCGATCTGCGCGGCTCCTCCTTCAACAAGGCGAATATGGAGAAGGCAAAGTTGATCCGTACCTCGCTGGCCTCCTCCCAGCTTGAGGGGGCCAATCTGATCAAGATCGAGGCCTATCGCAGCGATTTCAGCGATGCGAATGCCGAAAATGCCAGGTTCAACAGCGCTGAAATGCAGCGCGCCAACTTCGAGAATGCCAAGCTCGTCAATGCCGATTTTTCCAAGGCGGAACTCGGGCGGGCGGATTTCAATGGCGCGGTGTTGACGGGCACCAAATTCACCAAGGCCAACCTCTCACGCGCCAGCTTCACCGGCGCCAAGTTCACCGGGCCGATCGATTTCTCCGACTCGTTCCTGCTGCTGGCCCGCATCGAAGGGCTGGACCTTTCCGCCGCCACCGGGCTCGACCAAAAGCAGATCGATATTGCCTGTGGCGACGACAAAACCAAGCTTCCGCAAGGATTGACCAAACCAGCTACTTGGCCTTGTCCCGCCGATCCGGAAGACGATTGATGGCGAAGACTAGCCAGACCACGCTGTGATCCGGCTAGACTGTCACCAGGTGGCTACACGCGTTCTCAGAAGCCTGACAACACGATCTTGCCCTTGGCCTTGCCACTTTCGACCAGCGCATGCGCCTTAATAAGGTTTGCGGCGTTGATCGTACCGAACGTCTCCGTCATCGTGGTTTTGATCTTGCCCTGGTCAACCAGCTCCGACACATGGTTCAACAGATTGTGCTGCTCCAGGATATCGGCTGTTTCGAAGACGGGACGGGCAAACATCATCTCCCAATGAACGGAAATGGCTTTGCGCTTGAATGGCATGATATCGAAACCATTCTCTGGATCGTCGATCAGGCAGTAGCGCCCCTGCGGCGCAATCAACTCTATGCTGTCGGCGCGGTGGAGCTCGCTATGGGTGGTGGAAAAGACGAAACTCGGGGCACCTAAACCGAGCGCCTCTACCTGTGGTGCAAGCGGCTTGCTATGGTCAAGCACATGATGTGCACCAAACTGCGCGACCCATTCCTTCGTTTCCGGCCGCGACGCCGTGGCGATGACTGTCAGGTCCGTCAGATGCCGCGCAAGTTGGATTGCGATCGAACCGACGCCGCCGGCACCACCGATGATGACGATGGCATTGGCGCCGCCCGCAACGGGATCCTTCACCTTGAGGCGATCGATCAGGGCTTCATAGGCGGTGATCGCCGTCAACGGTAGGGCCGCAGCTTCCTCGAAACTCAAGCTTTTCGGCTTCTTACCAACGATGCGTTCATCCACGAGGTGAAACTCGCTATTGGTCCCGGGGCGGTTGATAGCGCCTGCATAGAACACTTCATCGCCTGGCTTGAACAGGCTGACCTTGTCGCCAACAGCCTTGACGACCCCCGCAGCATCGAAGCCGAGGATGCGGGCCTGGCCTGCCTCGGGCGCTTGGTTTCGGCGAACCTTGGTATCGACCGGATTGACCGAAACTGCCTTCACTTCCACCAGAAGATCGTGGCCGTTGGCCTCCGGGGCAGGCAGTTCGAAATCCACCAAAGCGTCTGCTTCCGTTACGGGCTTGCAGTTCTTGTAGCCGACAGCGCGCATGTTCTTTCTCCTTCGCTTGTTGCTTCGGCGTCTATTTGATAGCTATGAGCAATGGCTGCAAGAATGCACATTTTGTGTCTATACTGACAAAAAGGATACTGTGGCCACCCGCCGAACCTGAAAAACGGAGCTTTTCATGTCCCGCCCTCGCGCCAAACTGAAAGATAATTTTCCCGGCTGCCCGGTGGAATCGACGCTGTGTTACCTTGATGGCAAGTGGAAGGGCGTGATTCTTTATCATTTGCTGACCGAAGGAACTCTGCGTTTCAATGCACTGCGCCGCCACATTCCAAGCGTCACCCAGCGCATGTTGACGAAGCAGCTTCGCGAACTGGAAGATGCGGGCCTGATCTCCCGCACAGTCTTTCCCGTCGTGCCGCCAAGGGTCGATTACAGCCTGACTCCGCTTGGCAACAGCATGGCGCCGGTCATCTCAGCGCTCAAGTCCTGGGGCGAAACCCATGTGGTCTGCAAGGACGGCGTCAAGACGCTTGCCGCGCCCGAGGACGTCGTAACGCCGCTCGCTGCTGCCGAATGAGCACCGCCGCTGATTTTTTGGGAAGGCAGCGCCACGCCTTTCTCCACGATGGACCTCCGTCACTGGAGGAACGCCGAGCCGATCTCAAGGCCCTGCGGAAGGTTGTCACCTCCTATCGAAGCAAAATCGAACAGGCGGTTGATGCGGATTTCGGCGGACGGTCGCCGAATGAGACCGCCCTTCTGGACATTGTCGGGGTGATCCAGGCGATCGATTACCTGGACCGGAATCTGAAGCGCTTCATGAAGCCCGAACCGCGCCATGTAGGCGCGCTGTCGCAATGCGGACGCGCCTGGGTGGAGTATCAGCCGCTCGGTGTCATCGGCATTCTGTCGCCTTGGAACTATCCGTTTCTGCTGGCCATGGTGCCGCTTGCCACCGCACTTGCCGCCGGGAATCGGGCGATGTTGAAGCCCTCGGAACTTGCGCCGGAAACGAGCGCCTTGATGAAGGCAATGCTCGCCGAGGCCTTTCCGGAAGATAAAGTCGCCGTGGTGCTTGGCGACGCTGGCGTAGGCGCCGAATTCAGTGGCTTGCCGTTCGACCATCTGTTCTTCACCGGCAGCACGCAGGTCGGGCGTCTGGTGATGAAGGCTGCGAGTGAACATCTCGTGCCGGTCACGCTGGAACTCGGCGGCAAGAGCCCCACGATCATACTGCCGGGTCACGTCAACGCCGGAACCGTTGCCTCTATTGTCTTTGGCAAGCTCACCAATGCCGGGCAAACCTGCGTTGCCCCGGATTACGTCTTCGTCCACGAAACCGAGTTCGAAGCCTTCATCGATGCTTTCGACAAGGCGGTGGCAAGATCCTACCCCGAGGGCGTGGTGAGCCGCGATTACGCGTCGATCATCAGCGACAGGCATTTCTCTCGGTTGAATGGCTTGCTTGAAGATGCGGTCAGCAAGGGTGCGATTGTGCGGCCGGTCGGAGGAGAGGCGGGGGCTGGAACGCGTATCCGTGTCCTGCCGCCGACGCTCGTCATCAATCCGAGCGACGACATGGCGGTGATGCAGGAAGAGATCTTCGGGCCGATCTTGCCCGTACTGACCTACCGCGATGTTTCGCAGGTGGTCGCCTACATCAATGAAAAGCCAAGGCCGTTGGCGCTTTATGTCTTCGCAGATGCGAATAGTGACGACTGTAAGACGATCCTGTCACGCACCACGTCCGGCAATGTCGGCATCAACAACACGGTGCTGCATGTGGCGCAGGATGACCTACCGTTTGGCGGGATAGGGCCAAGCGGCACCGGGGCCTATCACGGCGTCGAAGGCTTCCGCCGCATGAGCCATGCCAAGGGCGTGTTTTCAAGAGGACGTTTCAGCGTGCCAAGCCTTCTACGTCCGCCCTTCGGTCGGATGGTCAAGGCCGGGCTTGATTACCTGTTACGATAAGGACGTGCGTTCAGGCGCAGGCGGAAATCGTGTTAATAGGCAGGCAGATGGTGATGTCCAGCCCATCCGGCGACCAGTGATAGGAAATCTCTCCGCGCATGCTGCTGACCGTGCGCTGGATGAGCGTTGAGCCGAAGCCATTGCTGGTCGGAGGGCCCGAAACTGGCCCGCCCCGCTCGCTCCACATGATCTGCATCGTCTCGCCTGTGGTGCAGGCAACCACCAGCCGACCGTCTTCGGAGCAAAGCGATCCATATTTCGCCGCGTTGGTGGCGAGTTCATGCAAGACCAGCGCGACACTCGTAATGTGATCAGCCCGAATACGCACGTCGTCGATACCGACGAAGACAACCCGGTCGGTTGCTGCGTCTGTGTAGGGTGCGAGAATATCGCCGATGATCTGACGCAGGGGCACGTCCGGTGCATAGGCCACATGTTCGGCCGAAAACGTCGGCTGAACGAGGTCATGCGCTCGTCCCAGGGCGCGCAGGCGGCCTCGAACGGTGGAGGAAAGCTCCTCGGCGCTCGTTGCCGTTCGCGCCGTCATTGCCAGCATCGAGTCAGCCAGCGCGAAGACGTTTTTCACCCGGTGGTTCAGCTCTCGCAGAAGAAGCATACGCTGCTCCTCTGCCCGATCGCGTGCCTCCTCGTTTTGCGAACGCTCGATGGCAATAGCCACCGTCCGTGAGATCATGCCGATGACCTCTAAATCTCGCTCCGAAGGCTTGCGGGGCTCACGGTAGTAATTGGCGAAGGTGCCAAGAATGCGCCCATCGGCAGCTCGTATGGGCATCGACCAGCAGGCGCGGAGATTGTGGGCGAGGGCCAATTTGCGGAAATTCGCCCAAAGCGGATCGGCGGCGATATCGCTGACGATGACCGGGGTGCCAGTATGGGCCGAAGTGCCGCAAGACCCGATACCAGGGCCAACGGAAATGCCCTCGATTGCGTCGTTGTAATCGCAGGGCAGGCTCGGCGCCGCCCCCTGGGTCAGACGCTTGCCATCTTCCGTGGTGAGCAGAACGGATGCCAGCAACTCGCCGCCTGCAGGCTTTTCCACCAGAAGCACGATATCACGCAACACCTGTTTCAGCGGGCCGCCTACCGCCACACGTGCCAGAATGTCTCGTTCTGCGGTAAGGAGGTCCGACGTTACCGACACTGTATTGATCAACGCACCAGTCCACCACAAAAAGAAAGCCATGTGTCTTCGACAACGGCAATAGTAGGAAGATATAGGGAGGCAAGTATTAAATGTCTAATGAATAAAATACTTGATGAATACAACCTAGTTTGAAGTGTTGGGTAGGATATTGTGTTTTGGCGAACCTATTATTTTAGAGTTCGCGAACTAAGCCCTGGCCTAGCTGCACCCGCTTAGCCCTGTTTTGGAGATGATCGTGCTCTTGATTTTCCGGCAAATTGGGAGGAAGGATTTGCCGCGGCATTCGTCGGCTCTTCATCATTCACATTTTTTTGCACCGCAACATCGAACTGCCCGGATTGGTTCATAATTTCGCGCGCAGTGATTGTCAGTTCAGGGACGGACCAGCATGGGTATTGGTTGGATAGAAGCCGCGATCCTCGGCTTTATTCAAGGGCTTACGGAATTTTTGCCAATTTCTTCCAGCGCACATTTGAGAATCGCGGGCGAGTTTTTGGGTACCGGTGAAGACCCGGGCGCGGCGTTTACCGCCATCATCCAGATTGGCACGGAACTGGCCGTGCTCGTCTATTTCTGGTCCGATATCATGCGGATCGCCTTTGCCTGGCTTCGTCATCATTTGCGGCTTGGCGGGCAATATGACCCGGCAGATGTTCGCCTCGGCTGGATGATCATCGTCGGTTCGGTGCCCATCGTGCTGCTCGGCCTTCTGTTCAAGGACGCTATCGAGCATTCGCTGCGCAACCTTTACATCACCGCGGTCATGCTGATTGTTTTCGGTATCATTCTGGGCTTTGCGGATCGCATCGGCAAAAAGAAGTATCCGATCAAGAAGCTGATCTGGCGTGACGCCATTATCTTCGGCTTTGCCCAGGCAATGGCGCTGATCCCCGGCGTGTCCCGCTCCGGCGGCACGATCACCGCTGGCTTGCTGCTGGGTTACACGCGTGAAGCCGCTGCCCGTTACTCCTTCCTTCTGGCGGTACCAGCCGTCTTTGGTTCGGGCTTCTATCAACTCTTCAAGAGCATCGGACAGGAAAACCCGGTCGGCTGGGGCCAGACGGCTTTGGCGACGCTGATATCCTTCATTGTCGGATATGCCGTCATCGTTGTCTTCCTAAAGCTGGTCTCGACGAAGAGCTACATGCCGTTCGTCTGGTATCGCATCGTTATTGGTGTTGTGCTCCTTGGCTTGCTCTTCAGCGGTGTCATCAATCCGATCTAACGCCTCCGGCGAGATATCAGCCGATAGTTTTACCCGGCACGGCCTTCCGTGCCGGGTTAATTTTATGTCTTTCGTCTGGCGTAGAATGATTTTCCTTTCGATAAGGTGCGAGAGCGTTTATCTCCGCTGCAACATCACCTCCGCTCAGGATGGTGTGACGCCTTTCTAGACTGTCAGGAAGAATGAATGACCGCAGACGTTCCTTGCGCCCTTGCTGTGGAGGACATCCATAAGAGCTTCGGCGATCACGAGGTTCTGAAGGGCATTTCGCTGACGGCGAAGAAGGGCGATGTCATCTCCATTATCGGTTCTTCCGGCTCGGGAAAGAGCACCTTTCTGAGATGCATCAACTTCCTGGAAATACCGGACAGCGGCCGGGTAAGCGTCAATGGTGAAGAGGTGGCGGTCAAGCGCGGGCGCGACGGCAAGTCCGTCCCGCAAAGCTGGCGTCAGGTAGAGCGCCTGCGCACCGGGCTTGGCATGGTGTTCCAAAGCTTCAATCTCTGGGCTCATCGCACGGTTCTGGAAAATGTCATCGAAGCGCCCGTGCATGTCATGGGCGTCAGGCGCGCGGAAGCAGTCGAAAAGGCAGAGGCCCTGCTGCACAAAGTCGGCCTCTATGAGAAGAAGGATGCCTATCCGGCGTTCCTCTCCGGCGGGCAGCAGCAGCGTGCCGCCATTGCTCGTGCGCTTTGCGTCGAGCCTGCCGTGATGTTGTTCGACGAGCCGACTTCTGCGCTCGATCCGGAACTGGTCGGCGAGGTCCTGAAGGTGATCCGTGATCTGGCGGAAGAGGGGCGCACCATGCTGCTCGTGACCCACGAAATGCGCTTTGCCCGCGATGTGTCGAGCCACGTCATGTTCCTGCATCAAGGCCGTGTGGAGGAGGAGGGCTCTCCGCAGCAGGTCTTTAACAATCCCAGCAGCGCACGGACCCGGGAATTTACCGGTGCGCTCGCCAACTGAACAGTCTCATAGGAGTTTGATATGAAGTTTGTTGCATCTCTGCTGGCCGGTACGGCCTTCGCATTGTCGGCTTTCACCGCCAGCGCTGAAGTCCGCTTCGGTGTGATGAATGAGAGCTACCCACCCTTTTTCGCCCAGGATGCCAGCGGCAAGTGGCGGGGCTGGGAAATCGATCTCATGGATGCCGTCTGCGCGGAAATGAAGGAGAAATGCTCCATCGTCGCCCTGTCCTGGGATGGCTTGATTCCGGCGCTTGAAAGCAAGAAGTTCGACGTCATCTGGTCGTCCATGTCCAACACGGCGGAACGCCAGAAGGTCATCGATTTCACCAACAAGTACTACAATACGCCAAGCAAGCTGATCGGCGCGAAAGACGGCAAGCCCGGCGCCACGGCAGATGACGTGAAGGGCAAGACGATCGGTATTCAGGTCTCCACCATCCAGTCCGCTTACTATGCCAAGTACTTCAAGGATGTCGCCGACGAGAAGACCTATCAGACACTGGACGAAGCCTTTCAGGATCTGGCCGCTGGCCGCATCGACTACGTCTTCGGCGACTCGCTGGTTCTTGACGACTTCCTGAAGACGGAAACCGGTAAAGATTGCTGCGCCGACGCTGGCAATGTTGCCGACGACCCCGAAATCCTCGGTCTCGGCGTCTCGGGAGGTGTGCGCAAGGACGATCAGGAACTGAAGCAGAAGCTGAATGCTGCGCTCGCTGCCGTCCGCGCCAGCGGCAAATATGACGAGATCACCAAGAAATACTTCAGCTTCGATATCTACGGCGCGAAGTAAGTCTGGTTCTCCTCGCAGATGGCAGCTCCAGACAGCATCATCCAGCTCTTGTCTCCCTATCCTCCGGGATGGGGCGGCACGTTGCTGTCCGGGGCGGCCGCGACACTTGCTATTTCTGCTGGTGCCTATCTGATCGGTATCGTGATCGGCATGGCGGGGGCACTCGGCAAGCTTTCTGACAATCGGGCGCTCGGCGTCATCCTCAATCTTTACACGACGTTGATCCGCTCCGTGCCGGAACTCATCCTCATCGTCGGCCTCTATTACGCCGGGACGGACGGCCTGAACCGCCTGTTGCAGATGGCGGGCCTGCCGCCGCTGGAAGTCAACGGCTTCGTCGCCGCAGTCGCGGTACTCGGCTTCGTGCGGGGCGCCTACATGACGGAAGTGCTGCGTGGCGCGATCCTGTCGATCCCGAATGGGCAGATCGAAGCCGCGAAAGCCTTCGGCATGTCGCCGTTCCTGCGCTTTCGCCGTGTTGTCCTTCCCGCTCTCCTACCCAACGCTTTGCCCGGCCTATCCAACCTCTGGCTATCCGTGACGAAGGACAGCGCCTTGGTGGCCGTCGTCGGCTATCAGGAACTGGCGCTTGCCACCCGTCTCGCCGGGGCCAGCACCAAGCATTACTTCCTGTTCTTCATGGCCGCCGCGCTGATCTATCTGGCGATCACGCTTGTCTCCAACTTTCTCTTCCGGCTGATCGAACGGCACGTGCGCCGTGGTCAGCCGTCGCTTGCGTGAGGTGGAGCCATGACTTTTTCCTGGATCGAAAAATACTGGCCGCTTCTCCTCAGTGGAGCATGGCAGACCATCGCCCTGCTGGTCATTTCCGTCAGCCTCGGCTTCATGCTGGCCATTGGTCTCGCCTTTGCCCAGGTCAGCGGTGGAAGGATCACAAGGCTTCTGGCGAGAGGCTACTGCACCTTCTTTCGTGGGACGCCCCTGCTGATCCAGCTCTGGCTTCTGTATTACGGCGTCGGCTCCTTTTTGCCGATGATCCCCGGCCTGCGGCAGAGCTTTCTCTGGCCGATCCTCAGAGAAGGCTTCTTCTTTGCCGCCGTCAGCTTCACGTTGAACTACGCCGCTTACGAGGCGGAAGTTCTGCGCGGCGCGCTGCTCGGAGTGCCCAAAGGCGAGCTTGAGGCGGCGCGGGCTTTTGGCATGAGCCCGTTCAAACTTGCCCGCCGTATCTGGCTGCCGCGCGCCATTCGCAATGCGCTCCCGACGATTGCCGGCGAAGTGGTGATGCAGCTGAAAGCCACGCCGCTAGCCTTCACGGTTACGGTGATGGACCTCTATGCAGTGGCCTATAAGGTTCGTCAGGACACGCTTCTGGTTTATGAGCCGCTTCTGGTCGTGACCGTTTTCTATCTCATTCTCACAGCCATCATTGCCCGCTGCTTCGGCATCATCGAAGCGCAGGTGCCAGTACGACGCTGAGCGGGCAACGCCTGTTCGGTGCGGTGAATAAAAGGAGTTTCTTCATGGGCGATATTCGCATTCTCGACGGCGGCATGAGCCGCGAATTGCAACGGCTGGGTGCCGAACTGAAACAGCCGGAATGGTCCGCACTTGCCCTGATCGACGCGCCGGACATCGTCCGTCAGGTCCACTCCGAATTCATCGAGGCCGGTGCCGATGTCGTCGCCACCAACTCCTACGCGCTTGTGCCCTTCCACATCGGTGAAGAGCGTTTTCGCAAAGAGGGCGCGTCGCTGATCGCACTCTCAGGACGCTTGGCGCGTGAAGCAGCAGACGCGTCTGGCCGAAAAGTCACAGTGGCCGGATCGCTGCCGCCGATTTTTGGCTCTTACGAGCCACAGAATTTCGATGCCTCCCGCGTCCAGGATTATCTTGGCGTGCTCGTCGAAAATCTCGAACCCTTCGTCGACGTCTGGCTTGGTGAAACACTGAGCCTGATCGCCGAGGGCGAGGCTGTCCGTCAGGCGATCGCAGAGACCGGTAAGCCCTTCTGGATTTCCTTCACGCTAGATGACGAGCCGGCACAAGTGAACGGCGCGGAGCCGAAGCTGCGCTCTGGCGAAACCGTGCGTGCCGCTGCCGAATGGGCAGCCGGTTCGGGTGCTGCGGCCTTGCTGTTCAACTGCAGCAAGCCAGAGGTGATGAAAGCCGCCGTCGAGACGGCTGCCAACACATTCCAAGAAAAGGGTGTGGCGCTGGAGATCGGCGTTTATGCAAATGCCTTCGAAGGCGAGCAGGGTGACTCAGCGGCCAATGAGGGCCTGCATGGCACGCGCGACGATCTGACCGACGATGTCTACTCGCGCTTTGCCTGCACATGGGCGGATGCCGGCGCGACACTGATCGGCGGATGCTGCGGCATTGGCGCGGCCCATATCCACACCGTTGTTGGGGCTCTCCGCGCGCGATAAACTGCGGTGATGTCTATCGTGTCTCGATCGAAAACACGTCGAGACCGGTGACATCCTCTTCAAGCAGGGTAAAGCCCTGTTTCAGATAGTAGGGCCGCTTGTCGGCTGTGGCGCAGAGATAGCATGTGCCATGGCCAAGTGTCGCAATGTGTTGGCGGGCCTCCTTGATTAAGGCAGCAGCGACGCCCTGGTTGCGATAATCAGGGTCGACCCAGAGAGCCGCAATCCATGGGCTATAGTGCGGCCGTGCCTCGAGATCGTTGTCGATGACAAGCACGGAGCCGATGTAGGTCTCGCCTTCATGCGCCACGAGCGCAAAAGGGATGATATCCTCTCCCAACATCGGATCGAGATGTGCCCGATAATCTTCGAGCGGCACACCGCTTTCCGTCCACCAGGCGTTCCAGCCGCGATGGGCGATCGTATCGGCAAAGCATGGCCGGTGCCGAAGGTTGGATATCTGCATGTGACGTCTCATCTTCCTGAATCAGAAACCGAGAGCCAGTCTACAAGCAATTGAAAAGCCAGCACAATGATTTAGCCCGGCCGGCATAAGACGGCCGGGCTGATAGCGCGCTTACAGCAATGTTCCACCAAGGATGACGAGCGCGACGGAGAAGTAAATCACCAGACCGCTGACATCCACCAGCGTCGCAACAAAGGGAGCCGAAGCGCTAGCCGGGTCCAGACGCAGCCGCTGCAGCAGGAAAGGCAGCATCGAGCCACAGATAGAGCCGAAAGTGACGATGCCGACCAGCGCTGCAAAGACGGTGAAGCCGACCAGCAGCCAGTGTTCGCCATAGTCATAGAAGCCGACCTGCTGCCAGACGGTCAGACGCAGGAAGCCGATGGCACCAAGGATTGCACCAAGGGCCAGGCCACTTGGCAGTTCACGCAGCAGCACCCTCCACCAGTCGGAGAGCTTCAACTCGCCCAGTGCCAGAGCACGAATGATCAGGGACGTGGCCTGTGAGCCCGAGTTGCCGCCTGATGACATGATCAGTGGAATGAAAAGCGTCAGGACGACGGCCTTTTCCAATTCTCCTTCGAAGTGCTGCATGGCGCTCGCCGTCAGCATTTCGCCGAGAAAGAGGGCGGAAAGCCAGCCGGCGCGTTTGCGGATCATGTCCAAGAAGCCCATGGACATGTAGGGCTTGCCGAGCGCTTCCATGCCGCCGAACTTGTGTGCATCTTCGGTGGTATCGGCAATCATCGTGTCGATCACGTCATCGACGGTGACGATGCCCAGAATGCGGGCATGCTCATCCACGACTGGAATGGCCAGCAGATCGTGCTTGCGGATGAGACGAGCGACATCCTCCTGCGACATTTGAGGATCGGCATAAACGACGCTTTCTTGCGATGCGGCGGACAGGATCGATGCTTGCGGATCCGCGGTCACGAGGCGGCGCAACGTAACGACCTTGCTCAAGGTGCCATCCTCGGCCAGCACATAGATGGCATAGACCGTTTCACGCGAACGCTCGACGACGCGAATGTGCGAAAGGGTCTGTTCCACCGTCCAGCTGTCCGGCACGCTGACAAACTCCGTCGTCATTATGGAGCCGGCGGTGCGCGGCGGATAGGTCATCAGATGCTGGATGGCAGCGGCCGTTGCCCTGTCCAGGCGCGAAAAGAGCTTGTTGCGATGGGCCTCATCCATTTCGGCCATGACGTCCGCCACGCGGTCGTCTGACATGAGATTGACGAAGCGAGTGGCCTGTTCCAGAGGAATGGCGGCAATGATATCGGCAGCGTGGTGCAATTCCGGACGGTCCAGAATGGCAACGGCCTTTGGCTGCGGCATTTTCAGCAGAGCGTCGACGGCCTCGTTGACGTCGAGTGCGTTCAGCTGCTCGACACGTTCTGCAATGGTGGAAAGACCTGCATCACCGCTGCGGAAAAGACGTGCGGCCTTGCTGGCTCTCTGGGAGAGGGTGTGAAAGTTCATGATTGCTCACCTTCGAGTCGATCCGCCGATCGCGGCGGTCCGTGGTGAGCCGACAGGAGTCAGATCAGAGCACGTCTCGCCGGTCTCGGCAAAGGCAATCGACTACTACTGTCGCTAGACATCAAACGATGCTCCGTGGATATCCGTGCCAGAAGGTCGTTGAACCCCTGCACGTGGCGTGTGTGGTGCGCCTGAACTGCGTCATAGTCAAGCGGTCCGAAGATGAAATTTTGGCAAGGTTGATTGACGCGCAAAGCAGAACAGATTTTCTCCTGACATCAGGAGCCTACGCTTCCACCGAAAGACGCCGATGGCTGCCATTTTTCGATCGGAAATCAGCCCAGAGATCGCGACGTCTTGCTTGGCTTATCGTGCCTCAATCAACATAGAAAGCAGTGGCTAATATATGTTGTTTCGACAGCGAGATACAGCTCCGCTCCCGTCCGGTTTAAGCGTTAGTTAACCATAACGGCGATAGGGTGGTCGACAACGTTGGCATGATGCCACGTGACGATTGTCGGTATGTTCATGGTTCGCCGCCCGCTCTTCACAGCACACAGATTTTTAGCTTTGCTTGCCGCAACTGCGCCCATCGCTCTGGTGGCGACGGTATCGGCTGCGCAATCGGTCTGGACTGGTGCGGGGGATAATGCGTTCGAGAATGGCGCAAACTGGACGCCCCGCGCGCCTGCCGCAACCGATAGGGCCACCGTCGATACCGGTTCGCCGCAAGTGTCGACCGGCGAGAGGATCGATCGGTTGGACGTTGGCGGGGGCAACGTCACGGTCACCGATACCGGTGCCTTGACCGTCACCAACGGAACGACGATGACGTCGGGCAGCATCACCATCAATTCCGGCGGCCTTTTGACATCGGATGTCGATCTGACCGGCGGCAGCCTTGCTATCGATGGTACGCTTGATGGCAGGCTTTCGCTGCAAAATGGCAGCGTGACTGTGAATGGTACACTTCGGGATGCCGTCATTGAAAGCGGAACCTCGCTTTCCAACAACGGTACGATGACAGGCGCTTCAGTAGAATCAGGCGGGACCTTCATCAACAATGGCGGCGCGACACTTTCTACCTTGGACAATGCCGGTACTGCATCGAATGCGGGTCGTATCGGAACGCTGCAAAATACGGACGGCAATTTTACCAACAATGCCGGTGGTGAAGTTCTTGGCAAGACGACAGTGTCGGGCGGCAGCGTTACAAACAATTTCGTGGTGACGGATGTGGACGTCGCAGCCGCCGCAGCCTTCACCAACAACAATGGTGCGACTGCTGGCAATGTCCGCAATTCCGGAACGGTCGTCAACGCCGGAACGGTGTCCTCGCTTCAGAACGACGCTGGCAGCTTTACCAACGATGTCGATGGCAGGATCACCGGCAGAACGACGATCTCTGGCGGAGCGGTCACCAATAACTTCGTGGTCACGGATGTCGATGTCGCCGCGGCGGCGGCCTTTGCCAACAATACGGGCGCAACGGCTGACAATGTTCGCAACTCCGGCAACTTTACCAATGCCGGAACGATCTCCTCGCTTCGAAACGATGCAGGAACGACCACCAACAACGCCGGCGGCAGGGTCACCAACAATTTTGTGGTGACCGATGTGGACGTCGCAGCCGCAGCCGCCTTCGTTAACAACGCCGGGGCCTCTGCCTCCGCCATAACCAACCGCGGCGCGACCACCAATAACGGCACGGTCGCCTCAATCGACAATCAGGCCGGGCTTTTCACCAACAATACCGGTGGAGTGGTTACTGGGACGACGACGGTAAGCGGCGGTACCGTGGTCAATAATGATACGCTCGGCAATGTGCAGAACCGGGTTGGTGGTAGCTTCATCAACAATCTCGGCGCGACGACGGGTGCTGTCGTAAACGAAGGAACGGCGACGAATGACGGCACCGTCGCGTCTCTGACCAACACGTCGGGGCGCTTTACCAACACGGGGACGATCACTGGCGAAGCTGCCATCACAGGTGGTGAAGTCAGAAACGATGGTACGATCACCGGCACCGTCGATATCTTCGACGGAGGCCTCTTGAGCGGTGTCGGCGTATCGGGCGGTCTTGTGGTGGGTGCAGGCGGCGTGCTGGCCCCAGGACCCGGCATCGCGGCGATGACGGTTAGCGGAGATGCGACCCTTCGGACAGGGGCAGTCTATGACGTCGATATCGATTCCACCGGCCGGTCTGATCGTCTCGATGTCTCCGGCACGGCACGCCTTGAAGGCGGCGTGGTCGATTTGCGCGCAGCAAGCGGCACTTACGGTCTTTCAACACGCTACGAAATTTTGACCGCTGGCGTGGTCGACGGCACGTTTGATGGTGTCACCAGCGACTTCGCGTTTCTATCGCCGACGCTCATTTATGGAACGACATTCGTCGATCTTCAACTCGACCGCAACGCGGTTCGCTTTGCGGATGTTGCGCGCACGTCCAACGACCGCGCGGCAGCGGGCGCCATTGAAGCTGCGGGGTCATCGAACCCACTGTTTCAGGCCGTCCTGCCCTTGGATATCCAGACTGCGCAGATTGCCTTTGCCCAGCTCAACGGTGAGATCCACCCTTCGCTCAAATCTGCTCTCATCTCGGACAATACATTGCTTCGCGAGGCGATCCTCGACAAGACCAACCGCGTCACAAGCGAAGGCGAGGTGGCGGAAGGCAGCATATGGGCGACGGGCCTTGTCTCTAAAGAGACTTTCGCTGGCAATGCCATGGCGGGTGGCCTCGAGATAAGCAGAGCCGGAACGCTGGTTGGTGGAGACCTGCCGATTGTAGACGACTGGCGCCTTGGCGGTGTTCTTGGCTACAGCAGGCTTGACGCTGCCGCCGGGGCAGAGGTCCAGGCCTACCACTTTGGACTATACACGCATGCTGAGGTGGAGCCGTTCAGTTTCACCGGCGGCGCCATCTATACTCGAAACGAGATCACCACGCGCAGAAACGTTGCCTTTGGTACATTTTCCGATGTGCTGACGGCGGATTATACCCGCGCCACGTCTCAGGTGTTTGCTGATTTGGGCTGGAGGTTCGAGCTGGATAACCTTCGTTTGCAGCCCTTTGCGGGTCTGGCGTACACGGCCGTTGACGGTGGCGCGATCAGGGAAGATGGGGGAGCGGCAGCCCTCGCCATCGAGGACAGATCTTTCGATACGACCATCTCCACTTTGGGCCTGCGCTTTTCGACCGATCTGGAAATGGGCGAAGTCCCGATACTTCTGTCTGGCATGGTCGGTTGGCGCCACAATTTTGGTGAGACGGCATCGTTCGCGGTGGCGCGGTTCGATGGTGGCAGTCCCTTCATGCTGGAAGGGATCGCAGCCCCGCAGGATACGATGGTGGTGAAAGCCGGTGTTACCGTCCATCTGTCGAAATCGGCGCGTTTGATGGTGAGCTACAGCGGCGATTTGCAGCGGCCCTCAGCTCGAACGCTGCGCTCGCCAACCTTACGGTCAATTTCTAAAACATGTCGCGCAAAAGTGTGCAGCGGTTTTGCGATCACGACATGCGACGAAACAAGGGCTTAGAGCGTAGGGAGCGAATCTGAAAGATCGCGACACGCTCTAGGGTCGAAACCCAATCAAATTGTTGATGAGATTGGCTATCTATGATTCACTGCCTGTAGAAGCAGGAGTGTTTGACCATGGCGGGCGAATTTTGGCTTGATGACGAACAGTGGGCAGTGATTT